>JACCEC012757572.1_pt1 | contig 58705 bp, 44 predicted proteins | sample 7450121 | NCBI WGS metagenome assembly JACCEC01 (sample SAMN15323455, study PRJNA562643) | freshwater metagenome | isolation source: river surface water | place: USA:Blue River Watershed | collected 2017-08-18
CGCATCATAAACCTTCGACCCTTCATCTCTGATATGCGAAACATAGATACCTCCAAATTGGGATGCCACTTTTGCCAAACCAACCACTTCGGGGGTTTTGGAATAAGTCCCTGGGATATAAATTAATCCTGTGGCTAGACCAACTGCACCGTCTTTCATTGCTTGAGCCACTAAATTTTCCATTGCAAGTTGCTCTTTGGCAGTCGGATCACGGAAAACATTCATCATTACTTTTCTACGAACAGTATTATGCCCAATTAGAGAACCCACATTGACACTTGTTTGAATATTTTGTAATTCTCGAAAATAATTTGCCAAGTTCAGCTCCGAGCCTCCACAATTTCCGGTAATAATACTCGTCACACCATCATAAATAAAATTATCGGCAGTAGGAAGTTTTTGTAGGGCATCCTCTACATGCGTATGTACATCTATAAAACCTGGACAAACGATTTGATTGTTGGCATCGAGAATTTCTGAAGCATCTTTCGTCGAAAGTTTCCCTATGGCAATAATTTTTCCATCTTTGATGCCTAAATCAGCATAAAACCAAGGATTTCCACTTCCATCTATGACACGTCCGTTGGTAATTATTTTATCGAATTTTTGAGAAAAGCCCCCCAAAGATAAGAGCAAAAGAATGAAGAATAATCCGATTCTTTTTTGAAGATAAGCATTTAAGGTATTCATGAAGTGATTTGTTTTTTTGTTTTTTAAATTTACGAGATAATTTATAAAATTCCTTACAATAGAAATAATTATCTAAAAAATACCCTTAAAGCTACCTTTTTGCCTTAAATTGCATGATTATTGAGAAGAAAATCAAAAAAATAACGCATAGATGGACAAGGAAATGAATACATTTGAACAATTTGATTTAAACAGACAATTGCTTAATGCAGTAGAAGATGCGGGCTATCAAGAGCCTACTCCAGTACAACAAAAAACGATTCCTATGATTATGCAGGGGCATGACGTATTAGGAATTGCTCAGACTGGAACAGGCAAAACAGCAGCCTATTTGTTACCCATTCTGATGAAAATTAAATATGCTCAAGGTAAATTTCCTCGATGCCTAATTTTTGCCCCCACAAGAGAACTCGTGATGCAAATCGATAAAGCCATAGATGAACTTGGAAAATATACAGATATCAGGCACGTTGCTTTGTATGGAGGCTTAGGCCCGAAAACCCAAATCGAATCGGTTCAGGCAGGTGTAGATATTTTAGTAACAACCCCTGGTAGATTTATGGATATTTATCTTCGAGGTGAAATTACTGTCAAAGATTTAAAAATAATGGTTTTGGATGAAGCCGATAAAATGATGGATATGGGATTCATGCCTCAAATCAGGCGAATTTTGGAAGTGATTCCGAGAAAACGCCAAAACCTTCTCTTTTCGGCAACTTTCCCAGAAAAAGTAGAAACACTTTCGGCAGAATTTTTAGAATTTCCACTCAGAGTTGAAATTTCTCCACAAGCCACTACCGCCGAAACCATCAAGCAAAGAATGTTTGCTGTACCCAATTTACAAACAAAAATCAATATTTTAGCCCATCTATTTGCAGGAGAAGATGTAAGTAAAGCCATTATTTTTACTCGCTCAAAAGATATTGCAGACATCGTTTATCAAGCTTTGGTAGGAAAAATAATCCCACATTCAAGTATTCGGGTAATCCATGCAAATAAAGGACAAAATACACGAATTAACTCAATGGAAGCTTTTCGAGAGGGAGGTGTTCGGGTATTGGTATCGACAGATGTAGCTGCAAGGGGTATTGACATTAATCAGGTTTCACACGTGATTAATTTCGATGTTCCCTTGATATATGAAGATTATGTACATCGAATTGGGCGAACTGGGCGTGCAAACAATTTAGGAGAAGCTATTACATTTTTGACCCCTCCAGAAGAGTACCACATCAAAAAAATTGAAAAAATTATCCGAATGGAAATTCCGAGAGAATTAATTCCATTAGAAGTAGAAATTGCTGAAACGCCATTTCAGGAAAATCAGGCAATGTTGATAGAAATAGATAATCAGCGTAAAAAAGAAGACCCCACTTTCAAGGGAGCTTTTCATGAGAAAAAAAGTGCAAAAGCAAATTCTGGTAAGAAAAATTATCTAGCAAGTGGTGGTAAGAAAAAAAGTAAACCGACAGCACAAAAAAAAGATAAAAATTACTCAAAAAACACAAAAAAGAGATAAAAATTAAGCTTTGCGGAGTGTAATAACGGCTATTAAATCATTAAAATAAATCAAACCGAAGGAAAATATTAGATATTTTTATCAGATTTAATAATAAACGTATGAAACAAGATATAAGATGGCATCAAAGATTCTCGAATTATACCAAAGCCTTGTTTAAGTTGGAGCAATCAGTAGCTTTTATAAAAATTTATTACATGAGTAATGAAGATATCCGTTTGGATAACGTAGATTTAAGCTATATTTTAGATGAAATAATAAAAGAAGGATTAATTCAAAGATTTGAATATACCCATGAACTCGCTTGGAATGTAATGAAGGATTATGCCGAATATCAGGGAAATAATAACGTTGGTGGTTCAAGAGATGCAACAAGGGAAGCACTTCAATTGAAAATCATTGAAGATGGAGAACAGTGGATGGATATGATTATGAGTAGAAATAAAACCACACATACCTATAACGAGGCGACTGCTGAGGAAATATATAATAAAATTATCGAAGTATATTTCCCGCTTTTTTTATCGTTCAAGATAAAAATGGAAGAGAAAAGGAGCTTAGATTGATAAAAATTACTTTGATATGAAATATGGAATCACAGAATTTCAATATCAACAAATTATTAAGGTTTTTGCTAATTATAGGGAAGTTGAATCTGTGATCTTATATGGTTCAAGAGCGAAAGGCTGCCATAAACCTTATTCAGATATTGATATCACATTGGTTGGCAATTCAATAGATTTGAGTTTGTTACAAAAAATAGAAATTGAGTTAGATGACCTAATTTTACCCTATAAATTTGATATTTCTTCCTATAAATCAATAGAAAACATTGATTTATTAGAACATATCGAACGAGTGGGTAAGGAAATTTATAGAAGAGAAAATTAACAACCTAAGGCAAAACACCAAAAGTCATAATGACAGACAAGTAATTCACAGCTTATTTTTATTATTCAAAAATACTTCTATATTTGTATAAAGTATTTTATCAACATTCAACCTTAACAAATTACAATGAAGAAAAATTACCTTCGGATTTTCTTCCTAGTCTCGTTGTTGCCTATTTTTTGGTCATGTAGCACACCAAAAGTAGATTATAATACTCAAATCAAGCCAATTTTAAACAAAAATTGTATCAGTTGCCATGGCGGAGTGAAAAAGCAGGGCGGCTATAGTTTACTTTTCCAAGAGGAAGCATACAGTAAAGGTAAATCTGGAAAAATCGGTATTGTTCCGGGAAATGCCGAGGCAAGTGAGTTATATCAAAGATTAATTACCGATGACCCCGACGAGCGAATGCCCCATCAAAAAGCTGCTCTTGCCAAAGAAGATATTCAGACGATAAAAGATTGGATTGATCAAGGGGCTACATGGGATTTGCATTGGGCATATAAACCTGTCAAGGAAGTTGAAATACCAGATGAAAATCAAGAATGGATTAAAAATGATATCGACAAATTTATCATAAAAAATGCCTCAGAAAAAGGCTTGAAGGCATCAGCACAGGCAAATTCAGAAGATTTATTGAGGCGTTCGGCGTTAGATATTATTGGATATCCGATAGAATCGGTATCAAAAAATGAATTTCTGAGAAAACCCTCAGACAATAATTACGAAAAATGGATAGATGAGCTACTCCGCAACCAAGGATACGGAGAAAAATGGGCTGGAATGTGGCTTGACCTTGCACGCTATGCCGATACCAAAGGGTATGAGCGGGATGGTGGACGTAGAATTTGGAGATACCGTGATTGGCTCATCAAAGCGTTTAATCAAGATAAACCATATAATCAATTTATTACCGAACAATTGGCGGGTGATTTGCTCCCCAATCCCACTGAAGAGCAATTAATAGCAACAGCTTTCCATCGGAATACAATGACTAACGATGAGGGTGGAACTGATAATGAGGAATTTAGAGTAGCTGCAGTAATTGACAGAGTAAATACAACTTGGGAAACACTCATGAGTACCACTTTTGCTTGTGTACAATGCCATAGTCATCCTTACGACCCTATCTCGCAGGAAGAATACTATCGTTTTTTTGCATTTTTTAATAATACCAGAGACGAGGATACGTATGATGATTATCCGATTTTACGGCACTTGAATGCAAGCCAAAAAGCAGAACTAAATACATTAGACAAATGGCTGAACACAAAAGTATCGGATACCGAAAAGAAAGAGTTAGTCAATTTTATTCAAACCTTTCAACCTTCTCACAACTCCCTCAAATGCGATAATTTCACCAACGCCGAGCTCAGCGATACCAAATGGCTTGCCATGAGAAATAATGGTGTGGCAAGACTACAAAATATAAATCTTTCTGGTAAAAAAAGCCTAATTATGAGATATTCTGTAAGTGTGCCGGGAGGAACTTGGAGTATTAGAACAAATAATTCAGCAGGGAAAATAATTGCTCAAGTAACCTCGTCACAATTGAAAATTACTTCGGGGTGGAGCCAGATTGAAATTCCTCTCGCCTCCTCTTCAGGCATACACGATTTATATTTTGTCTATACCAATCCAAACCTCAAAGACCCTAATAAAACAGGTATTTCTTTCGATTGGTTTTATTTTTATAAAGGATTTCCAGAAGGGAATGAATCAGAAAAATTTCGGAGTAAATTTAGGAATTTATTAATCGAAAAATCAGAAAGTACCCCTATCATGGTAGAAAATCCTGCGGATTTTCATCGTAAAACAAATATTTTCATCAAAGGTAATTGGCTATCTCTAGGAAAAGAAGTGAGTACAGGAGTACCAAAGTATATTGGAAAATGGCCTAAAAATGCCCCACAAAATAGGCTCGGATTAGCCTGGTGGCTGACGTCAAAAGATCATCCACTATTAGCTCGAACAATGGTAAACCGTGTATGGGAGCAATTATTCGGTGTCGGCTTGGTCGAAACTTTGGAGGATATGGGTTCGCAAGGAGCTTCCCCTACAAACCAAGCTTTATTGGATTATCTTTCTTTTAAGTTCATGAATGATTATCAATGGTCGGTAAAAAAACTAATCAAAGAAATTGTACTTTCAGCAACCTATCGACAAGAAGCAAGAGCAACTGAAGATCAACTAAAAAAAGACCCTCAAAATAAATATCTTGCCCGAGGTCCTCGTGTAAGACTCTCGGCGGAACAAATCCGTGACCAAGCCTTGGCTGTAAGCGGGATGATTAACCAAGAAATGTATGGTCCGCCCGTAATGCCCTACCAACCAGAAGGAATATGGAACTCGCCTTGGAGCGGCGAATATTGGAAACGCTCAGAGGATGGGCAACAATATCGACGAGCTATTTATACCTTTTGGAAACGTACAAGCCCCTATCCAAGCATGATTACTTTTGACGCAATGGGAAGAGAAGTCTGTACTTCTCGGCGTATTAAAACCAATACTCCATTGCAAGCATTGGTAACGCTTAATGATTCTGTTTATGTCGATTTGGCAGAGAAATTATCTCAAAGAGCATTGAAAATAGCCAATGGCAAAGTGAAAGAAAGTATTTCTATTTCCTATAAACTCGCCACAGGTAAAACTGCCAATGCCCAAAGTCTTGCCATCCTCAACGATTTTTATCTAAAGGCACTAAAAGACTACCAAAAAAAGCAAGTAAAAGATTATCCACAAGGAACAAAAAGTGCAGAAAAAGCAGCTTTGGTTTTGGTAAATAATGTAATTCTCAATCTCGACGAAGTAATCACGAAAAGCTAATGGAAAAGATATTTAATGAAGCAATTTTAAAAAAGTTGGAGGCAGAAACCCGAAGAAATTTTTTAAAACAAAGTTTTCTTTCACTCGGAGGCTTGGCTCTTGGCAGCCTTTTATCTTGTGAAAATAAATCAACACCAACAACTGCCGATTTAGCCGATCCTTTAGGAGCGAAATCACCTTTATTTGCACCAAAAGCAAAAGCAGTTATATACCTCCACATGGCAGGAGCTCCCTCACAATTAGAATTATTTGAATATAAACCCGAACTCGATAAGCTTGATGGGCAAGATTGCCCACAATCATTCTTAGAGGGAAAAAAATTTGCTTTTATCCGTGGAGTGCCAAAAATGTTGGCTTCTCAAGCTAAATTTCAACAATTTGGGCAATCTGGTGCTTGGATGAGTAATTATTTACCTCATTTAACCAACGTAGTAGATGAATTGAGTTTCCTGAAAGGAGTCACTACCGACCAATTCAACCATGCTCCCGCACAATTGCTAATGCAAACTGGAAGTGCCAGACTTGGCAGGCCTTCTATGGGGTCTTGGGTTACGTACGGATTAGGCTCGGAAAATAACAATCTTCCTGCTTTTGTGGTGCTTACTTCTGGAGGAAATAACCCAGATGCTGGTAAAAGTATCTGGGGAAGTGGTTTTCTACCCTCAGTTTACCAAGGTGTACAATGTAGGTCGGAGGGCGACCCAGTTTTATTCATCGAAGACCCTAAAGGAATTTCTCGTAATTTAAGAAAAGCATCCATTGATGCAATTAATCAAATAAATTTACAAGAATATAATACCTATCAAGACCCTGAAATTTTGAGTCGGATTAGTCAATATGAATTGGCTTACCGTATGCAGATTGCTGTTCCTGAAGTCATGAATATCAACAATGAGCCAGACTATATTCATCAGATGTATGGTACAGAACCAGGCAAAACATCTTTGGCAAATAATATTTTATTGGCTCGGAAACTTGTTGAAAATGGGGTTCGTTTTGTGCAAATTTATGATTGGGGATGGGATAGTCATGGCACAGATGCGAATTTAGCAATAGATATTGGGCTAAAATCTAAATGTAAAAGCATGGATAGACCTGTTACTGCCCTCATTATGGATTTGAAACAACGTGGAATGTTGGACGACGTATTGGTCGTTTGGGGTGGTGAATTTGGACGCACACCTATGGCAGAAAACAGAGAGGGAAAACCCAATGCTTTCAAAGGAAGAGACCATCATGGGGAGGCTTTCACTATGTTTATGGCGGGAGGTGGAGTAGCCAAAGGAATGAGCTACGGCGAAACAGACCCAATAGGATATAGTGCTATCAGTGGTAAAGTAAACGCCCACGATATTCAAGCAACTATACTCAATCAATTGGGGATGAATCATGAAAAACTCGTCTATGACTTTCAGGGAAGACAATTCCGTCTGACAGATACTGAAGGGAAAGTAATTAGAGAAATTTTAGGCTAATTTCGACTATCTTTTAAAGATATTTTATTTTTGACAATATCGCTAAAAAACTCTATAAAAACGATGAACCGTAGAAATTTTATCAAAAATACCATCTCAAATACTTCGGCATTGACTCTAAAACCAGCATTTATTGAAAAAATAAATCAGGACTATACACTTAGCATCCTAGCTACTAATTGGGGATTTGCTGGTTCGATGGAGGATTTTATCAATAAAGCTCATAAAGATGGCTATGACGGTGTTGAACTTTGGTGGCCTACTGAAAAAAAAGACCAAATAGAACTGAAAAATTTGCTCACAAAATATTCGATGAAAATCGGCTTTCTTTGCGGTTCGTCAAAACCGGACTTCAAAACTCATTTTGAAGATTTTTCAAGAAATCTGACCGAAATTATACATTCAGATTTTGCTCCTTTATACATCAATTGTCATGCAGGAAAAGATTATTTTTCATTTGATGAAAATAGTACAATAATTGAATTTTGCATCCAAAAAATGCTTGAGAGCCAGCTATTAATTCTTCAAGAAACGCATCGAAGCAGAATGTGCTTCACTGCGATGGCTACTAGAAATTTTTTACAAAAATTCCCCGAAATGCAACTCACACTCGACATTTCTCACTGGTGCAATGTACATGAATCTATGCTCGATGACCAAAAAGAATCGGTTGGTTTGGCATTGAGCCGCACTGCTCATATACATGCTCGTATCGGGCATGAAGAAGGGCCGCAAGTCAATGACCCTCGAGCTCCTGAATGGAAAAATCATCTGGAAAAACACTTGACATGGTGGGACGAGGTTGTCAAAAATAGATTAGCAACAGGAGCAAAACAAATTACATTTCTTACGGAATTCGGTCCACCAAATTATTTACCCACGTTGCCTTATACAAGACAGGCGGTGGCAAATCAATGGGAAATTAATTTATTTATGAAGAATATTTTGCGGGAGCGTTACGGTAAAAAATAAGATTTTATGATACAATTATTGGGAAAATTTCATCCATTGTTGGTACACTTACCTATCGGAATATTTCTTTTCGGAATATTACTAAAAGTATATGAATGGTATAAAAAAACAAAAATAGATACAGGTGTTTTGCAGCTTCTATTATTGGTCAGTACACTTACTTCTATTTTGAGTGTAACGACCGGTTTATTACTATTTTCTGGCGGGGATTATGAAGAAGAAATGGTCTTATACCATAGAAACGCAGGAATTGTCTTTAGCATCATTTCGATTGTTCTATATTTTTTTAATACAAAAAAATGGGCTATTTATTTATGGGTTTTAGGGATAATTTCACTAATCATTACAGGACATTTAGGCGGAAATTTAACTCATGGAGAAGAATATTTATCGTTAAAATCTGACAAATTAGACAAAAGAACTATTGTTGATATACAAGAAGCAATTGTTTTTGAGGAAATCATCAAGCCTATTTTAGAAGAAAAATGTATTTCTTGTCATTCTGCAAAAAAGCAAAAAGGTAAACTCAGGCTCGATGATAAGAGCTTTTTGTTGAAAGGAGGTAAAAATGGCGAATGTATCAATCGAAAAAGTCCGACCGAAAGTTTGCTTCTCGAAAGGATTTCGCTTCCAGACGGGGAAGAAGCACACATGCCACCGAAAGGAAAACCACAATTATCTAATAATGAAATACAAATTATTGATTGGTGGATACGAAACGGTGCTGATTTTGATAAAAAAGTTAAAGAATTAAAGCAAAATTCAAACGATAAAAAAATACTATTATCTTTTCAGTCGGGGAAAGAACAAAATATGGCTGAATCAATAATTCCAGAAAATGAAATCTCCGAAGCATCAAAAAATGCCTTAGATATTTTGACAAAAGCAGGTGCCGTTATCTTTCCAATAACTAGTGAAAGCAATTATTTATCACTTACAATTTTTGAAAATAATTTTGGAGAAAAAGAATTAGATGCTCTTAGAAAAATCAATAAAAATATTCTGATAGTCAATGCCCAAAGGATAAATAACAAAGCTCTTTTTCTAGAATTAACCAAACTTATAAACCTCCGAAAACTAAATTTATCAGGAGCAAACCTGAATGATTCTGACATTCAGCAACTTAGATTTTTGAAGGAATTACAATATTTAAACCTGAGCAATACCAACATAACGGAAAAAGGAATAGTTTTTTTGAAAGAAAACTCCAAACTGAAACATATTTATTTGTTTGATTCAAAATTCGATAAAAAACAGTTCAAAACCATCAAATTGCAATTTCCAGAAGCTATTTTAGACACAGGTGGCTATCGTATTTCAGAGGCTGATTCGTTGAAGTTTGAGAATTGAAATGATTCGTAGCTCATCTTAATTCAGCAGAGGCTTATGCCTCTTTTTTATTGTTGATGTAAATATTCTAAATTTTCAACTAAAAATTCACATTAAAGTACAATTTTTTTTAATTTGCATAAAAACTTTAGCAACAATACTATCATGTTCAATTTAAGCTCTACCCTCGAACACCATGCCCGCCAATCTCCTTCAAAAGAAGCGATTGTATTTGCCGACAAAAGAATCAGTTATGCACAATTAAATGCAGTCAGTAATCAAATTGCAAACGGACTTATTGGATTAGGTATCGGTTATGGCGATAAAGTTGCCTTAACTTGCCCCAATTTACCCTATTTTCCGATGATTTATTTCGGAATATTAAAAACGGGGGCTAGTGTAGTTCCATTAAGCGTATTGCTCAAAAAAAACGAAATTACTTACCATTTACAGGATTCTGACGCTAAAGCATATTTTTGCTTCACTGGTACAGCGGAATTACCGATGGGGCAAGAGGGATTTGCTGGGTTTGAACAAGCAGCGTCCTGCGAACATTTCATCATGATAACTCCAAGTTTTAGTGATGCCTCCCCTATCTCTGGAACACAAACATTAGGTCAATTTATTGCCAATCAATCAATTGCTTTCCAATCATATTTTACAGCTCCTGACGATACTGCCGTAATTATTTACACATCCGGAACTACTGGCAAGCCCAAAGGAGCTGAATTAAGCCATGCTAACCTTTTCTTAAATGCTAATTTGAGTCGTGACTTATTAGAACTCAAGCCACAAGATAAACCAATGTTGGTTCTTCCATTATTTCATATTTTCGGACAAGTAGTCGGGATGTTAGCGTGTGTATATCAAGGAGCAACGGCAGTTATAGTACCAAGATTTGATGCCGAAATGGTCTTACAGTTGATTCAGACTGAAGGGGTTACTCACTTTGCGGGCGTTCCGACAATGTATTGGGGCTTACTGAATTATCCTGAAATGGAAAAATTTGACCTTAACAAAATCAAATCAAGTTTACGTTCGTGTGTTTCAGGAGGAGCAGCATTACCTGTACAAGTTTTGAAAGATTTTGAACAAAAATTTGAAGTAGCTATTTTAGAAGGCTATGGAATGTCGGAGGGTTCGCCAGTTGTTACCTTCAACCACCCAAATAGAATTAGAAAACCTGGCTCGGTAGGAACACCAGCTTGGGGAGTGGAAGTAAGCATTCAAGATGAAAATGGAGTGGAATTAGCAGACAATCAAAAAGGTGAAATTTGCTATCGGGGACACAATGTGATGAAAGGGTATTATAAACGCCCAGAGGCTACTAAAGAAACCATCATCAATGGCTGGTTACATTCGGGCGATGTTGGCTACCGAGATGAAGATGGATATTATTTCATTGTCGATCGTACCAAAGATATGATTATCCGAGGCGGTTATAATGTTTATCCGAGAGAAATAGAAGAAATTATGATTCAAAACCCAGCAATTTCTATGGTGGCAGTCATTGGTGTGCCACATGACGAGTATGGAGAAGAAATCAAAGCTTGTGTTGTGTTAAAAGCCAATGTTCATTCCAGCGAGCAAGCATTAATCGATTGGACGAAAGAAAGAGTTGCCTCATACAAATACCCGAGGATTGTAGAAATAATGGATGCCCTACCAATGGGTGCATCTGGGAAAATATTAAAAAGAGAGTTGAGAAAATAAGTTTCTAAAAGAGCGAGGCTATTCGTAAAGAATAGCCTCGCTTTATTTGTTAGTATTTAAAAGGCTTTCCTCCTGCCATTACTTCCTGAGTTTTTTCATCGAAAGTAACTTTAAGACCTGTACGATAAGCAGCAGTTGCCATGATATTGGCGATAGAATGCTGGTATCCTGCTTCAATCGGAGCATTAGGAGTTTTTCTATTACGAACACATTCCATCCAGTTCTTCACGTGGTTGAACGTCAAAGTATCTCCACCTGTATTAGCATCATAAACTACTTTTTCACCTTCCAATGTCAAACGTGGCAATAAATTAGGTTTCATGCCCATCGCTTTTGCTTGACCCTCAGACAAGCCACCAGTCGGGCTAATCTCATTGGTATCCAAATTAATCATACCACCATTAGAATAATACAATTCTTTAGTTTCACCCGCAGAATTAGAGAATCTTGAAGTAAATTGTACTTGGAAGCCTGATGTTGGATCATTCGCTGGGCCATAATCAAATACAACTGTCATTGTATCAGCATTAGTACGGCCATCTTTCCACTGATAAATTCCGCCATTGGCTACGGCACTACGAGGGTGCGACAATCCACTGAACCAGTGAACAGTATCAATTTGGTGACTCATCCATTGCCCTGGAATACCCGAAGAATAAGGCCAGAATAAACGATATTCTAAGTATTTTCTTGGATCAAAAGCCTCAAACGGACGATTCATCAAATAACGTTTCCAATCAATATCAGCTTCTTTCAGTTCGCTTACCAATTGTGGTCTTCTCCAACGACCTGGTTGATTTACATTCCACATTAATTCAACCATCACAATAGGGCCGAATTTACCAGACTTAATGAATTCCTCGGCAGCGAAATAATTAGTACCACTGCGGCGTTGTGAACCAATTTGAACAATTTTACCAGATTCTTTCACAGCTTTCAATACTGCTCTTGCATCTGCCATTGTTTCAGCCAATGGTTTTTCAGCGTAAACATCACAACCTGCTTTCACAGCCTCGATGGTATGCAAAGCATGTTGAAAATCGGCAGTACTCATAAACACTGCATCAACCATTTTGGCATCATAAAGCTCTTCATTATTGCGGAATGCTTGCACATCTACCCCCAATTCTTTTTTATAGAATGCCACTGCCTCATTTCGGCGACGGCTCCACAAATCAGACACCGCAACCATTTCAAAGTTCATGCTTTTCGCCAATGCTTTGAATGGCCCTACATGAGATGCTCTGTGGCGATCCGAAAATCCGATTGTTCCGACACGGACACGGTCATTTGCTCCGATGATTTTTCCATAACTTTTTGCGGAAAAACCAGTGGCAACACCTGCCATAACTGATTTGATAATAAAATCTCTACGAGTTGTCATAAGTTTTGTAAAAGTTGAATAATTAATTAAAATTCTGTATTAAAATTACGAAAAAAATCTAAAAATGAGTCTGTTTAAACTTTTAATTTATTGATAAAAATGTGTTTAAACAGACTTCATAAAAACTTATTTTTAATAGCTCAATCCATCGCCGAATTTGAACAATGCGTAACCTGCTGGTTTCATATATCCTGGCACATCCGATTGATTTTCTAGTACCGCTTTTCTTGATTTCGGCGTAGAAAATGGCATTTTTCCACTTGGATTAAAAGCACCTGATACTACATCTAAAATAGCATCTGAAGTTGTACCAAATGTTGCCATAATAGCCTTTACATTTGGATTATCAATTTCGTCAATAACCCAAGGGCTTGTATAATTAATTACTACTACCGTAGGTTTATGATAGGTAATTTCATTGACATGAGCCACATCGATTTTATTTTTAGATAGTTGGAGTTCGATAGGAGTACCTGAAGTATTAAACAAACTTCCCATATTCGGAGTAAGCCATAAAATCACGAAATCGGCTTCTTCTTTGGCAGCAACAAACTCAACATTCCATTTATTATCTTTAGGAATAATAGCTCTTGCAGGGGTTTTGGTTTTTCCATCATCGAAATAAGACTCAAAATAAACCTTCGTTTTCGCTTTAATTGGTAACATTTTATTATCGTTTCTCAACAAAACTATCGATTTACGCATGGCCAAATCTGCTTTTGCTTGAAACTCAGCATTTCCAACTACTTTAGCAGCATTTTCTGTCGAAACATAAGGATTTTCAAATAATCCAAGTTCAAATTTTTCTTTCAATAATCTTTGTACCGACTCATTGATTCTATTTTCAGTGACCATTCCCTTTTTCACAGTTTCTAACAATAAAGCAGGGTCTGCACTTCCCGAAAAAATATCAACCCCACAATCAATGGCTTTTTGGTATCGTTCTAAAATAGTGAGATTCTCAACCCCCCAAGGCATCATTTCGATAGGCCCTGTATCCGAATTAATGATTCCCTGAAAACCCATTTTGTCTCTCAATAAGTCTTTAATAATAGCTTTGTTATAAGCAAAAGCGACTTCTTCAAATTGAGTTCCGATAGGTTTTGCATAATAAGGCATAATGGAAGATGTACCAGCTTCGATAGCAGCTTTGAATGGTTTCAAATGATAATCAAACATTTTCCCTGGATAGTGTTGGTCTTTCCCCCATTCAAAATGTGGGTCTTGTCCTTCCACTTGCGGTCCTCCTCCTGGAAAATGTTTAGTTGTAAGAGAAACAGAGTTTTTATTCAATTTTTGTCCCTGAAAACCTAAAACTACCTCACGCATCATATCTGCAGCCCAATCAGCATCTTCTCCAAAAGTACCTTCAATTCGTTGCCATCGAGGTTCTGTGGCTAAATCTGCCATATATTGATAACCTTTTCTCAAGCCAACAGCATGCCATTCTTGGGCAGCAGTTTCGGCAAACTCACGTACTAGCTTCAAATCTCGTGTAGCCGACAAACCTAATTCGCCTGGCCAACGAGAGAACACAGTTGTTCCTACACTTAAACCAATTGATGCGTCTGTAGTAATATGATTTCGAGGATTTGAAGCAACAATCGCTGGAATACCCAATCGGCTTGCTTCGCATAAAGCTTGCAAATTATTACTCCATTCTGCAATCGTTGTCGCTGAGGTATTCGCCCTCAAAATAAAATGTCTTAAATGATTTTTGGTTACCCCTTTCGTTGTTCCGGCAGCTGAAAGCATTGGATAAGGCAAAGGTTTGCGAGAAAACATATTCATGCTTTGTACCAAATCCTCCTCATTAAATCCACTTGTGATTTCAGATTTGGGAGCATTCGGTTGGAAAGACCAATCTCCAGCCAAACGAGTTGTACTGATAAGCATAAAACCAGCTTTCTCTTCCAGCGTCATCTGAGCAATCAAATCTTTTGCACGCTCTTCGGCAGATAATCGCCAATCTTCATATTTATCTAATTTCCCATTTTTATTCAAATCTTTGAAAAGTAGCCCATTCTTTTTGATTGTTTTAACAGACCGAAATCCCAAATCAGCTTGAGGGGACTTTTGAGCAAACGCCACGCTGGACGCAAACAATGCGACAATTATTATTTTTTTCATTAGTTAAATCTATTTTTTATATACAACTTTTCCGCCTAAGATTGTCATCACTATTTGTGCATTTTTAATTTCTTGAGGAGCAATTTTTCTAATGTCCTTATCAATCATGACTAAATCTGCTAATTTTCCGACCTCCAAAGAGCCTTTCTTTTTTTCATCGAATGAAGCATAAGCAGCATTGGAAGTATAGCACCTAAGGGCTTGTTCGACAGAAATTTTTTGTTCTGGAAACCACCCATTCGGGTTTTTATTATCTAAAGTACTTCTGGTTACGGCAGCATGGATTCCTTCAATTGGAGTGGGAGGTGCTACAAACCAATCGCTTCCAAAAGCAACACGTGCATTGGCATCCAATAAACTTTTGAAGGCATAAGTCGTTTTACAACGCTCTTTTCCTAAGTATTTTTCGGCAAATCTACCATCGTCTATGGCATGATAAGGTTGCATACTTGGAATTACTTTTAGTCGAGCAAATCTCGGAATATCCTCCACCGCAAGATGTTGGGTGTGCTCTACACGAAATCTTCGGTCTTTTTGCCCATTTTCTTTTTCTACTTTTTCATAAATATTCAATAATTGATGAATTGCTTCGTCACCAATAGCATGAATCATGATATTTAAACCTGCCTTATCGGCATTTTTCACCAAAACTAACATCGAATCTGGAGGTGTTAAGAAAAAACCCTTATCATTTGGGGTATCAGAAAAAGGGGCTTTCATCGCTGCTGTGTGTGTTCCCAAAGAACCATCCATAAAACCTTTCAAACCACCTATTTTGAGCAAATCATCTCCCGTACCTTTCTCTTTTATCTCAGCTTGAAGCTTTTTCCAATCTTTCAAAGGAATATTTGCATAGATTCTCAATCGTAATTGATTCTTTTCATGTAAACGTCGAAATGCCTTTAAATCATCCCAATTTCCCATGTTATGAACAGAAGTTACTCCATTTCTTAAGAATAAATCGGTGGTCATTTGATAGGCTTTATCTACAAATTCATCACTCGCTTGTGGAATTTTATCAAAAACCAATGATGCAGCATTATCTTTTAATACACCTTCTGGGTTGCCTTTTTTATCACGAACAATCACCCCTCCCTCCACTTCTTTTGTAGTAGCATTGATATTACTTAGACGAAGAGCTAAAGAATTGGCTAAAATCATGTGTCCATCATAACGCATAATAGCAACGGGATTATCTTTGGTGACCGAATCAATCCATGCGGCTTTAGGCAACTCACCTCCCCAAAGTGTATGGTCCCAAGTTCCTCCAGTAATCCAAGCACCTTTAGGTTGAGTTTTAGCAAAATCGGCGATTTTCCGAATAAATTTCTCTTTCGTATTTGCATCTCTTAATTGTACTGAAGCCAAAGCAAAACTACCCTCCTGAAAATGTATGTGACTATCAATAAACCCTGGAGTCACTAATTTTCCTTCAGCATCAATAATTTGTGTATTTTTACCTATCAATACCTCTACTTCCTCATTCTTTCCTACAAATATAATTTTATCATCTTTGATTGCTAATGCCTGAGCCTCACTTCCCAACGAATCACCCGTCCAAATTTGAGCATTTTTTACAACCAAATCAGCTGAACTCTTTGTACAAGCCAATGATAAAAATAGAAGAAAAGTAATTGCTATGGAAATTTGAACTTTCATAGTGGTATAAATTAAGGTGATTGTTTCAATGTTTTTTCGGTTTGTTGAATTTATTTCTAAACTCAACAAACCGAAAAAAGGCAATTATTTCAATTCACGGATTTTCAAATTTTTGAAAGAGACATTATTGCCATGGTCTTGCAACAAAATATTCCCTTTATCACCAGCTCCAAATCCTTTGTAGTTTTGGTATTTAGAACGAGCAACCAACGCATCAAAAATATTACTTTTTCTTTCATACTCGATTACTTTGAATCCGTTTAACCAGTGCTGCACGATATTATTCGGATAAACAATGACTCTAGCTTGATTCCAATCTCCAATTTTTCTTTGGAATCTTTTATCTAATTTATAAGAAGGAATCAAATCATATAAACTTGCTAATGTTCTATTTCCGGCAGCTCCCATTTTAGCATCAGGATGACGCTCATCGTCTAAAACTTGGTATTCTAATCCGATACCTGACTTTCCGTTAGAGTCAAATGCTTCATTCACAAAGTATTTTACCCCAGAATTAGCTCCTTCTGTGAGTTTAAATTCAAAAACTAATTCAAAAGCTCCAAATTGCTCGTTCGTAACAATATCATTTCCTGTTTCAGAGCCATCAGATGGGCTTACATTAATTGTTCCATCTACCACTGCCCAATGTTTTTCAGGCATTTTATCACCATGAACAGCTCTCCAGCCCGAAAAATCTTTTCCATTAAATAATAACTTGAATCCCTGTGCTTTTTCTTGTTCTGATAAATTATTTAATACCAAATTCACCACTGGACAATTGTCTGTTGGACTTGGTTTAATATTTTCAGTTTGAATTTTAATATTTTTCCAACGAATTTCCATACCTTCTTTCATGTTTCCATAAATTGCATGAACTTGCAGAGCAATAAATCCTTTATCTGTCATGTCATCAATCAAATGAGCTGTTGGAATTCCGTTAATCCAAGTGCGAATCACATTTCCTATAGCTTCTATACGATAATGATTCCATTCACGTCTTTTGAATGCTTTTTTTCCTTCAGTATTGATATTTGGAATATAAAGCCAATCACGACGACCTTCGTCATAAATTCCTCCCGACCAAGCTCTATCAGATGGATCAACCTCCATTTGATATCCATGTACTCTCCCCTTTTGATAATCAGCTTTCGATAAACTTCTAAATTGTACCCCAGAATTCATTTCATCTGCTACTTTCAAGTCAAGCTCCAAAACAAAATCTCCGTATTCTTTTTCCGTACAAAGAAACGAGTTCGGTGTATTAGCTACAGTCGTTCCTACAATTTCGCCTTTCTCTACACGATACTTTGCATTTCCGTTCAGCTGTTTCCAACCGTTTAAATCTTTACCGTTGAATAAGTTTGTCCACTTCTGGGCATTGATATTTGTAATTACGACAAGCGAACAAATAATGGTGAAAATTAAATTCTTTTTCATTTTGACAAGATAATATTGGATTGAATAATAAATCAAAATTACTCAATTTAGCAACATCAGTCTAATAGATATTTAACTAAAAATATTAAAATTTTGATAATTTATTGCCTTTTTATTGCTGTGCCTTGTTAAAATTTAATAATTAAGGATAAAGTAGGAAAAGATTATAAGATTCGGGGAGATAAAAAAAGCTCCCTGATAGGAGCTTATGATTAGAATTTAATACCGATGGTTTCTAAATATTTTTTACTTGTTTGTCCACATTCTAAAGCAGATCGACCTTTGACGGGTACAGAATCCAATTCGATAATATTCCAGCCTTTAAATTTAATTTTTTCGAGGGCTTTAAAAACTGCTGGGAAATCTACTCTACCTTGCCCTAATTCTACAAATTGATATCCTGAAGCACTATCAAAAGGCTTTGTATCTTTAATATGTGTCGCAAATAAAATATCCTTGTATTTTATTACTGCTTCTGCAGGGTTTCCGCCTCCTTGCGTATAATGAGCCACATCAAGTTCTGCCAATATAAAATCGTGGTTCATTTCATTAAAGATGATATCTACTTCTTGAGGTGTTTCTCCGAGCTGGTGCATGTGGTTATGATAAGCTGGTTGTACTCCTGTTTCGTTTTTAACGACTTTTGCCACTTCACTCATATTTTTGGCAAACTTTATCAACTCTTCATTCGTCGGAAGCCTATCTTTCGGTCTGGCATTATTTGTAATTTGTAAGCTATTCCCACCCAAAGCTTTCACAAATTTAGCATGGTTCAAATGTGTTTGAATATCCTTAGAAATATCATCCTGAATACCAACGTTTCCACTCGAAAACATTACCAATTGGAGCTTATTTTTCGCTAAAGTTTCTTTCAACTCTTCTGGTTTATCCTTGAAGGGTGCATACGTATTGGCACGAAGTTGGATACCTTTAAATCCTAAAGCAGCAATATCACCAATGGCTACCAGGTCGTTTCCATTCCATGTAATTGCCGAATAAGCAATATTGTATTGAGTTTTTGCTTGAATGAAGGGGGTATCAGGCAAGAAAGCAGCGATTGCAGTGGCTGTCGATTGTTGAATAAAAGTTCTACGTTGCATAGTTTTGTAAGTTTTTATAGTAAAAGAGAGATTTCCCTTTCGGTAAAATCTCTCTTTTTAAAATTAGGATTAAATACTCGATACAGAATTAATATCCTGGATTTTGAGCGAAAGCTCCTGCAGTTGAACGGTCAATTTGAGTTTGAGGAATAGGACGAACTAAGTGTCTATCACTCACTGCTTGAGCTTGTGGGTTATACGCTTTTACACGCTCCACCAAGTTACCCCAACGCTTCAAATCCATCCAACGAGTTTGCTCACCAGCCAACTCTCTAGCTCTTTCTTCCATCACAAGGTCAAAATTCATTTTATCTTCAGTGATTAGCATCAAATCTTTTTTACCAGGCCAGCCTGCACGATAACGAACCGCATTCATAGCCGCAGTTGCTTCAGTGATTTTGCCTGCTTTCAATTGAGCTTCCGCTAACATTAAATATACATCTGCCAAACGGAATACAAAGTAATCACGGCTACCTGATTCATAAGTCATATCCGGACGCTTTGTATCAAAGAATTTTTGAAGAGTCGGGAATAATGCTTCAGAATATTTACTTGGTACCAATACTTGATAAGGCTTTGTAGCACGTTCTTCTTTCGACATTTCATAACCAGGAATAAAGATAGTAGTATCTCCAGCAGCAAAAGTCAACTTAGCTTTAGAATCATCAAAAGCTGCATTATAAGTTCCCGGATTATTTGATTTCCAAGTATCTCTAAAAGTTTTCTTATAACGAGAATCTATCGAGCGATTTTCCAATGCGAAACAAGTTTCCAACAAATATTTAGTAGGACGCAAACGTTTGAAAGGACGACCATAGAATACATCACGTTTCATACCTGCTTGGACGTCATACTGCATACCGAAGAATAAGTGAAGGTTATTACCTCCATTTACTGCACCTGTATTATTTGTAAGGTTTGTCAAAGGGTCTGATGTATATTGTACAGCAAACACAACCTCACTATTTTTCTGATTGTTTTCGTCAAAAACGCTTGCGAAATCATCCAATAATTTGAATCCGTAATTATTGATTACGCTATTACATAAATCTGCTGCTTTTGAGAAATCATCAGCAGATTTTGAGCTTGAATACGCTTTTGCCAGGTAAACTTTTGCCAACAATGTTTCGGCTGCTGGACGAGTAGCACGGCCATAGTTTGACGATTGAGCTTTAGGCTCTAAATCAGCAATTGCCTCATTCAAATCCTTAATAATCGCTGCATACATTTCAGAATCAGAAGCTCTTTTTGTATCTTTTGTAGGCAAAATAGTTTCTGTCAGTCTCAAATCAACTCCACCATATTGTTGGTGTAAAATAAAATAGTAATGAGCTCTCAAAAATTTAGCTTCTGCTACTCTCAATTTTTTTACGGCATCTGCCACCGTAGCTTTAGGAGCTCTTTCGATGATGGCATTACATGTATTGATACCTCTGTAAAGCTCATCCCAAATCACTGCCAAATAATCAACAGTAGGATTCAATTGCGAATCGTAAAAATGGAATCCCTTATATCCACCATCAGCACCAGTTGCATAGATATCAGTTCCATACTCTGTTAAAGTTAACCCCGCTTGTGTGCCATAATAGTTTCTTAGAGACGAATATGCAGAGTTCACGGCATCATTAAACCCTTTAGGAGTGTTGATATAATCGTTACCGATATTAGAGATAACCGTTTCGTCCAAAATATCTTTACATGACTGCGACGTAAATAATAACGCCACCACGCCAAAGATTTTAATGGGTTTTAATATATTATTAAGTTTCATCTTTCTTTTATGTTTAATGTACTTTAAAATTTAAAATTAGAATCTCACATTCAGACCGATAGTCGTAACAGAAGTTGCCGGAACAACACCTGAACCTACGTTAGTAATACCATTACCAGAAGATGTGATAGTTGCCTCAGGGTCAATACCATTATATTTGCTTCTATATGAAGACCAAATTTTTGGTTGTTGAATACTTGTAAACAAGCGAAGAGACTCCATACCTAATTTTTTAGCAACACTTTGAGGGAAAGTATAACCGAAGTTAATATTTCTTATCTTTACAAACGTACCATCAAAATAGATTAAAGATGTATTGTACACAGGGAATTCTTGGTTACTCTTAGGTCTTGGGAATTCGTTTGTCGGATTGTTTGGTGTCCAATAATCTACTTTAATTTGTTGATAACGACCTGCTAAAGCATTGTTATTTTGGTGGAAACCACTCACGATTTTATTTCCAAAGCGACCAAATAAGAAGAATGATAAATCAAATCCTTTGTATGTAAATCTGTTGGTGATACCTGCACTAAATTTCGGAATATCTGAACCTAACAATACTCTGTCCAAACCATTGATTTTACCATCACCATTTGTATCTTGGATTTTGATTTGTCCTACTTCACTTCCGTAAGATTTTGCTAAATCAGCCTCGTTTGATTGCCAAATTCCTAATTTTTTGAAATCATAATATGAGTTCAATGGCTGTCCGATAAACCAACGGTTACCGATATCATCTACCTTACCATTGTAAAGCTCTACGATTTCTTCTTTGTTTTTAGTGAAAGTGAAATCAGATGTCCATTTGAAACCACCCGATGTATTTACGTTTACAGTCGTTACGCCTAGCTCAATACCTTTGTTTCTTGTATGTCCTACGTTTCTTGTTACTGCACTGAAACCTATTGAACCTGGTAATTGGTCAGATAATAATAAGTCGGTAGTATTTGTTACATATAATTCTAATGAACCTTGTACTCTTCCTTTGAACATACTGAAATCAACCCCTACGTTAGCTGTTGCCGATGATTCCCATTTCAAATCAGGGTTACCGATTGTATTTGGTCTATAACCGAACGCCGAAGTATTATCCCAAGCATAAGCCGTTCTGCTCAACAAACCTTGTGTTTGGTAAGGTGCCAAACCTTGGTTACCTACTGCTCCCCATCCTGCTCTCAATTTCAATAAATCTAACCAATTAATTTCTTTCATGAAAGATTCATTGCTCAAATTCCAACCTAAAGCTACACCAGGGAAATTACCATATTTTGTATTCGCACCAAAACGGCTCGATCCATCTCGACGAATAGTAGCTGTAATCAAATATTTATCGTTGAAATCATAATTGATACGAGCCATATAAGAGTTAATTGTCCATTGAGTTAATGAACTAGCTACGCCTAAAGGCAAACTTGCAGATCCTAAACTATAGAAGCTTTGCGTTTCTGCAGGTACTCCTTGTACATCAGCTCTGTATTGTTCAAAATTATCTTTTTGGATAGATTGAACTAAAGTTGCCGCAAAATTATGCTTTCCAACCGATTTGTTATATGATAAGATGTTCTCCAAAGTATAGTTAAAACCGAAATTACTCTGAGCAGATGCTTGAGAATCTCCCATTTTACGTGCATTAGTAGCTGCTCCGATGAATCTTCCCGATCTAGATAAAGTAAAATCAGGGCCAAAGTTTACACGATATTTCAAGCCTTCCATAATTTGGAATTCAGCAAACAAACTATTGAAAATTCTATATTTTTTAGTTTCATCTATCTGAGCTCCTGGAACGATTTCTGCCAATGGATTAGTCAATAAAGCATCATTGGTCGGTGCAAAAATAATATTTCCATTATCGTCATAAGGAGCCGCCAAAGGGTTTTGTTGGATAGTAAATCCATAAGGATTAAGGTTTTCACCATTTCTCAAGCTATACATCATGTAAGAAGATAAACCAATTTTCGCCCATTTATTCAATTGGTGGTCGATATTTGCTCTTAATGACATACGGGTGTAATCTAAACCATCAGAAACACCTTTATCTTGGAAATATGAGCCTGAGATATAAAATTGAGTCTTGTCATTACCACCTTGAATACCCAAAGAGTGATTTTGCATGATACCATTTTTTAAAATCAAACTTTGCCAATCTGTATCTGTACCATTTGCTAAACCTTTAGCTACCGCTGGATCTCCACCTAATACCGCTACTTTTGCATCTGCTGCTGCATCCGCTACACCTGTTGCAACTGGATTTCCGTTGGCATCTTTGTACAAGCCTGTTGCACGGTAAGCCTCTCTTACGTATTCAGCAAATTCAGGACCCGAGAACAATTGAATTTTATCTAATGGCTTCGAAACACCACCATAAGTATCAAAAGTAATGGTTGTTTTACCTTTTACTGCACCTCTTTTGGTCGTTACAAGTACAACACCGTTAGCACCTCTCGCACCATAAATCGCAGTTGCAGTGGCATCTTTCAATACTTCCATTGATTGGATATCACTTGGGTTTAAATCTTCATAGCCTGCAGACAAAGGGATACCATCCACTACATATAATGGATCGTTTCCTGCGTTGAATGAACGACGACCACGAATCAAGATTTTCGGAACTGAACCTGGCTTTGAACCTGATTGTGATACATCAACCCCAGCCACACGACCTTGCATCGCTTGTCCTAAACTTGTGATAGGCATTTCTTGAATTTGTTTCGCACTTACTTGAGAAATAGCACCAGTTGTTTGGCTTTTCTTTTGAGAACCATAACCAACTACTACCACTTCGTTCAATGTCTCTGCATCTTCCTCTAAAGCCACATTCACTGTCGTTTGATTCGAAACTTTCACTTCAGTTGATTTATAACCAATGTAGCTAAATACCAAGGTTACGTTTCCTGAAGCAGAAACCGAATACTTACCTGTCGCATCAGAGATGGCACCTGCTGTAGTACCTTTCACCGTGACGCTCACACCCGGAAGACCATTGCCTCCCACATCCGAGACTTTCCCCGAAATTGTTCGATTTTGTGCCTGGACAATTTGCCAACTTAGCAAGAACGCTAAACAAATTGTCAATTTTTGTAGTAATTGTTTCATACCTAATTGAAAATAAGGATTGAGTTAATAAATAAAGGTAAAATTAGAAAACTTTAAAAGTTAAAATTTTTCATTAGAATAGTTACAAATTTAGAACTTTACAAATAGGCTCACCACTAAAATTTAACTAATTTCTAATATTTTTTTGTCGAATAAAGGGCTTTTTATCTAAAATGAATTCAATTTATCATTAAAAAAATGAAATTTGCTCAAAATTTCATCAAAATTATTCAAATTCATCGCCCAATCTGTACATCAAAAAAATATTAGTTAAACTAAAAATTTTCGATAAATAACACAATTTTAAAAATCCATTTATGTACTTTTCGTAGAATTACTAGTACTTTTCTTTAAAGATTATCTAATACTTCTTTTGTAAGATGTAATAAGAATTCAGTATCTGCAAATTTTTCTCCAATAATCTTTATGCAATCGTTGTCGGGAACGTTACCGAAACTAATTCAGCATATTTATTTTGAAATTTATCTAATCAATTTGTAATTTCGGAAAACGTTTGAAATATTCGGTACTAGCAAAAAAATTGTATTTTAACAAGATATAGTCTTTTTTTGATACGCTATTGTCGTCATTTATAATTAGTATCGAAAATCTTACAAAAAATTAATATATTTGCTTTGAAAGAAAATACTTGTCGAAAGCTTTTCGCCAAATATCATTTTAACCATATTTATTATTTATTGAGGATATGAAACCACAATTGTTGAAAATTTCCAACCCTGCCGATTACTCGTTCAATTTGTTCGTGCAAGATGTTCCTTATTTCTCTACTCCGTGGCATTATCATCCAGAATATGAAATTGTATTGGTATTGGAAAGCACGGGAAAAAGATTTGTGGGAAGCAGTATCACTGATTTCAAAGCGGGCGACTTATGTATGATAGGTTCTTTTCTTCCTCATTATTATCGAAATGATGACCATTATTATGCAAAAGAATCAAAAATTAAGGCAAAATCCCTTGTAATTCATTTTTTGGAAGATTTTATGGGAGATAAATTTCTGCAGTTGCCCGAAAGTCAAAGTATCAAAGCTTTATTAGAACGTTCTAAAAGAGGGCTAAGTTTTGGAGAAAAGACTGTTCAAAAAGTGGCATCAAAATTCAAAAATTTACCTAATTTAACAGGAATTGAAAGATTATTGGAAATGATTGCTATTCTCAAAATTCTTAGTGAAAGTGACGATAAGCAAGACCTCACCACCAATCCAATCTCGCTTAGAAATGAGGTTGATTCTGCCAGAATGAATAAAGTATTTGAATATGTCATGCAAAAATACCAAGAAGAAATTCAATTGAGAGATGTGGCAGACTTAGCAAATATGAGCGAATCAGCTTTCAGTAGGTATTTCAAAAAAAGAACTCGAAGAACTTTTACACAATTTTTGGCAGAGATTCGTATCGAGCATGCTTGTAAACTATTAACAGTAGATAAATTAAGTGTAGCCGAAATTTCTTTCGAAAGTGGGTTTAATAATTTATCAAATTTTAACCGACAATTCAAAGCTATCAAAAAAATAACGCCATTGGCTTACCGTACTAAGTTTTTAGAATAGAAAGAAAATTTCTTTCTATTCTAGTGTTTTGGACAATCGCATTGGTTTCTGCCTTTAAACAAACCCCACATAAACCCTTTCTTTTTACGATAACGACCACTTTTATTTTTTTTACCTTTTCCAAAAAAGGCTTCTTTATGTAGAGCTAAGTCAGCGGTATTTGCTTTCGCTTCGACAGTTCCGATAAGTAGAAACTGTACCAAAATGAATATGAATATTTTTTTCATAAGTCAGTAGTGTTTACGGATTATTAACGAAGCATTTGAGATTTTTCTTACATTAATAATCGCCAAATTCCAGAAATTAATAATAATATCAAGGAAAAAGGTGTCAATACTTTCCAAGATAAATACATCAGCTGGTCAATTCGCAGTCGAGGGAGTGTCCATCTAAGCCACATTTGCGTCAGAATTAATATATATGTCTTGGCTAATAACCAAAAACCACCCCAAATATCACTGCTCCAATGCCCTAAGCGACCACTCGTCCAAGTACCTAACTTTAGTAATCCAATATTTGGCAATGGGCTATTCCAAGCACCTAAAAACAAAATTGTACCTAAAATACATACCAAAAGCATCATTCCATATTCGGAAAGCATCATAATTGCCCAACGAAATCCTGAATATTCGGTATGAAATCCACCGATTAGCTCTGATTCTGCTTCTGGTAAATCAAACGGGGCTCTATTACATTCCGCTAAAGCTGCTATATAAAATATCACAAAAACAAACAAAAGAGTCGGGCTTCGGAAAATATTCCAAGATAAAAAACCGCCTATTTCGTTTATTTCTATTCCAGTGACTTTCAGGCCGAAAAGATAATTTTTTTCATTGGCAAAAAGACCTTGTTGGAAACTTATTTCTTGTAAATTAAGATTTTGACAAATAACCACCACACATAATACACTCAATCCAAGAGGAATTTCATACGAAATAATTTGAGCAACTGCACGCATCGCACCCAACAAAGAATATTTATTATTCGACGACCAACCAGCCATCAAAACCCCTATTACATCGAGAGATACAATCGATAAGAGCATAAAAACTCCTGTATCGGTAGCCGATCCTCTCAGATTTGGTGAAAAAGGAAGTAAAGCAAATCCTGCAAAAATAGATGCAAAAATAATCAATGGAGCAATTTTGAATAAAGATTTATCGGCAGCTTTTGGTACGATATCTTCTTTCTGGATTAATTTAAGCAAATCTGCTATTAATTGTAATAATCCCCATTTACCAACTTCCATCGGGCCAACTCTATCTTGAATAAAAGCAGATACTTTACGCTCAACATAGACCGACACAACAACATTCGCAAAAATTAAAGCTAGAAAAATTAAAATGGTAACTATCATTGTTTTGTTTGTAATGTCATTGTTTTTCCGAATTTACCCAATTTTATTGGTAAATGGGAAGTTGATTCATTAAAATTCAGCGTTTTTAGGTGTTCTCGGGAATGGAATCACATCTCTGATATTTGTCATACCAGTTACAAAGAGTACCAAACGTTCAAAGCCTAAGCCAAAACCAGCATGAGGTGCTGAACCAAATTTTCGTGTTTCGAGATACCACCAAATATTTTCAGGGTCAATGCCAACCTCTTTAGTACGAGTTAAAAGTTTATCATAATCATCTTCACGTTGCGAGCCTCCGATAATTTCACCGATACCCGGGAATAATACATCCATAGCACGTACTGTTTTACCATCCTCATCTTGTTTCATATAAAAAGCCTTGATTTCTTTCGGATAATTTGTCAAAATCACAGGTTTTTTAAAATGCTTTTCTACCAAATATCGCTCATGTTCAGATTGTAAATCGATACCCCATTCTACTGGAAATTGGAATTTCTTTTCCTTGTGTGGCTTCGATTTCAATAAAATATCAATTGCCTCGGTGTATGTCAGACGCTCAAATTTATTCTCTACCACAAATTTCAGTTTTTCAAGTAAACTAAGCTCGCTTCTTTCTTGTTGCGGCTTACTTTTTTCTTCCTCTAATAATCGTTTTTCCAAAAATGCCAAATCATCGGCACAATGTTCCAAAGCATAGTTGATAACATATTGCACAAAATCTTCAGCAAGATTCATGTTGTCTTCTAACTCATAGAACGCAACCTCAGGCTCAATCATCCAAAATTCTGCTAAATGCCTCGTTGTATTAGAATTTTCGGCACGAAAAGTAGGTCCAAAAGTATAAATTTTTGACAATGCCAAAGCCCCAAGCTCGCCCTCTAACTGTCCAGAGACAGTTAGACTAGTTTGACGACCAAAAAAATCTTGAGAATAATCGATTTGACCATCTTCAGTTTTGGGAGGATTTTCAATGTCAAAATTAGTTACATGAAACATCTCTCCAGCACCTTCTGCATCTGAAGCCGTGATAATAGGAGTATTCAGATAGAAAAAACCACGATCGTTATAAAACTTATGTACAGCATAAGCAAGCGTATGACGAATACGAAAAATAGCCCCAAACGTATTCGTTCTGAAACGTAAATGTGCTTTTTCTCTCAAAAATTCTAAGGAGTGCTTTTTGGGTTGCATCGGAAAAGTTTCATCCGCAGTGCCATAAACTATTACTTTCGACGCTTGTACCTCCACTGCTTGCCCCGAACCCATCGAAGGCACTAGTTTACCTGTCACAGCAACACAAGCTCCAGTAGAAATTTGCTTCAATGTTTCCTCATCAACACTTCCTCCTTCTACAACTGCTTGAATATTATGTATAGTAGAGCCATCATTAATGGCTATAAAAGTTACGGCTGCTTGTCCTCTTTTAGTTCTTACCCAACCTTTGACGGTCACTTCTTGTTCGCTCGGCGATAGCTTCAGTAATTCCTTGATTTGCATAATTCTTAAATATTCGTGAATGGACTGCAAAAATAGAAAAAAACATGCTTAATTTTCATTATTATTGGTGATTATATCTTGATTTTTAGATTTTTGTATCATTAATTTATAAATTAAGCTTAGGCAAACAATATTTAAGGAATAAAACTCTATCCTATAAAACAAAATCCATTTGGGTATTTATTGATTTTACTTTCGTTGCTTGACCTTTTTTACTTAATTTTGCGTTAAATTCATTATTCATAATCAAAAGCAATGGCACTTAGCGAACAAGAAATTTTGCGTCGTCAGAAAAGACAAGAGTTGATGGCAATGGGGATAGACCCCTATCCAGCTGATTTATTCGAGGTAAATGTAACAGCTGCCGACATTACAAGCAATTACGAAAAAAATCCATCCGATTATAAAAATGTTTCGATTGCCGGAAGGTTGATGTCTTTCCGAATTATGGGAAGTGCTTCTTTTGCCGAATTACAAGATTCAAGTGGCAGAATTCAACTATATTTCAGACGAGATGATTTATGCCCAGATGAAGATAAAACTTTATACAATACAGTTTTTAAGAAATTGTTGGATATCGGCGATATTATTGGTGTGAAAGGCTATGGCTTTACTACCCAAACCGGGGAAGTATCTATACATGTTACAGGGTTCAAGATTTTAAATAAATCACTTCGCCCATTACCTGTTGTAAAAGAGGTTGATGGAAAAGTTTTTGACGCATTCTCTGATCCAGAACAGCGTTACCGCCAAAGATACGTCGATTTAATCGTCAATCCGCACGTAAAAGACGTATTTGTAAAAAGAGCCAAAATTATTAGTACGATGCGTCGTATTTTTGATGAAAAAGGCTGGCTTGAAGTAGAAACACCTATTTTGCAGCCTATTCATGGTGGTGCAGCTGCAAGACCTTTTGCCACTCATCACAATACCTTGGACATGCCTCTTTACATGCGTATTGCCAATGAATTATACCTCAAAAGACTGATTGTTGGTGGATTCGACGGAGTATATGAATTTGGGAAGATGTTCAGAAATGAAGGAATGGATAGAACACACAATCCTGAATTTACATCTCTGGAGTTCTATGTTGCCTACAAGGATTATGAGTGGATGATGGGTATTACCGAAGAAATATTTGAAAAAGTTGCTTTGGCTGTACATGGTTCTACTACTTTCCGCTTAGGCGAAAATACCCTGAATTTTGCTGGTCCTTTTGAAAGACTGAGTATTTTGGATGCGATTGAAAAATATACAGGAGTAAATTTTGGAGAATTGAGCGAGGACGAAACCCGTGCTTATTGCCGTCAGTGGGGCATGGAAATAGACGATACAATGGGTAAAGCCAAGTTGATTGATGAAATATTCGGTGAAAAAGTAGAATCTCATTTGATTCAACCAACTTTCATTATCGATTATCCAGTAGAAATGTCGCCTCTTACTAAAAAACATAGAAGCAAGCCAGGTTTAGTAGAAAGATTTGAATTATTCGTTAATGGAAAGGAAGTTGCCAATGCTTACTCGGAATTGAATGACCCTATCGACCAAAGAGAGCGTTTTGAGGAACAAGCAAGATTGGCAGAAAGAGGAGATGATGAAGCAATGGTAATGGACGAAGATTTCATTCGCTCATTGGAATACGGTATGCCTCCAACCGCAGGAATCGGAATCGGAATAGACCGTTTGACGATGATGCTTACCGACAATGCAAGCATTCAAGAGGTATTATTTTTCCCACAAATGCGACCAGAGAAAAAACAAGAACTCTCGCAAGAATCTGATTATGAAGCCATTGGAGTTCCAAAAATCTGGGTTCCTGCTTTACAAAAGATGGGTTTCTTGATGGTTGAACAACTGAAGGGGGCAAATGCAAACAAAATTTTTAATGACTTGGGTGGATTGAGAAAAAAACTCAAAATTGAAGAGAAAATGCCAAGTAAAGAAGAAATAGAAAGTTGGGTAAAATAAATAGTAAGGCTGTCTTTTGAAAGGCAGCCTTCATTTTTTATAAACTATTACGCCGAATACTAAAAAATGGGTTTTTGATTTTAATTTGTTTTTTATCTAATAATAATGCCGCAACAGTTCGTCCCATCGTCTCAAAATCTGTTGAAATAACCGTTATTTCTAATAGTTCTTTCAAAGTTGTGTCATTAAAAGAAATCAGACCGATGTCTTTGCCTAATTGCCAATCTAATTGCCTCGATTTTTTAATTAATTCCGCTAAATCGGTTTCCTCAACTACCAAATACGCCGTTTGCTTGACCAAAACCTCATCGATACTATTTTCTTTTATTTGATAATCTTTAGTAAAATTGACACAAAATTGCCTAAAGCCAGAAATTATTTCTCGGGGATAACCCGCTTCATTCGGAAAAATTAAAACCAAACGATGATATTTAGCTAATAAATCCTTCAATTCATCTAAAGCATCAAAAATATCTCGCTCAAAATCTTGATAAACACTCAAACAAAGTTTGGTATATTCAGGTAAATCTTTATCCAATAATATTAATTCATCGGCGGGTATTTTTTCGATGGCTTTCAATGCAACAGCCTTATCCGAATCAGAGCTAAAATGAGGCATAATGACAAAATAATTGTACTTACCGAGGTTATTTTCGATGATTTCGGCAAAAATTTTTGCATCATAATGATAAATCTGCAAATCAACGTTTGCTTTATTTCCTAATACCTTGAGAAAAGCATAATAGATGATCTTTTTATAGGAACTAAGTTTATTGAAAACCAATAAAATCCTCATTTTTTGGCTATCAGTTCCATTGACATAAAATCCTTTTCCTTGTACCGAACTGATATATCCACGCTCTTTTAGCTCTCGATATGCCTTTTCTACGGTGTCTCGTGCCAAATAATATTCTTCGCTCAGCTCACTTATAGAAGGTAATTGCTGATTTTTCTTCAAAACCGAACGTTCTATATCTGCAATCACAGACTGCACAATCTGTTTGTATTTCGGAGTTTTATCTTTAGGATTAAATTGAAGTTTGTACATCATTTTTCAAACTTTAAGAATTCAATGCAAATGCTTGCAAAGATGTTTAAAAAAAACAAGAAAAGAATCATGTACTTAGGGGTCATGGGAAAATATTAGGACTTACATAAAAAAATAAAGTGCCAGATTGAAACCGGCACTCTATTCCTCGTAACCCAAAAAGTAAAAATTAACCACGAGTAAACATTAAGAAACTCGAATAGTTGTCTTCAATTTCAGCATAAGTGCTACATTCTGACCAGTGTTGCTCAGGTATTTTCTGTAACAACGTCTAAACTCAGCGGCTTTCCTACGTGAAATAAATATCTTATGATCATGTACTAATATTTCTCCTCCTCTACAATTAAAATACAAATCTTTGATATGCTCGAGGTTAATCATATAAGAACGATGTGGCCTCACAAAATTTGTAAACTCAGCAAGCTCCTCTTCAAATACTCTCAGTGTTTTGGAACTTAAAATTTCCCTACCATCTTTGAGCTTAAAAATTGTATAATTTTTTGCACTCTTCAGATAAATAATATCCGACAATTGTACCATATTCCGCTTACCCGCTACCCTCATTGCTAAATCTTCATCAATCGGAACATTAACCATTTTTTTGAATCCTCCGAAGTTATCCAACCCCATTGTATTCCTGTAAAGTAACTTTGTCATAAGCGTAAAAGGGAAAGCTATCTGTTAAATAATGAGTGCAATTTATGTTCCAAAGTCGCCCTCCACAACAACAAATCGGTAAATGGTAGTTAAAATTCGGTAAATGGTAATTTTTACCCGTCCTTGGAATTTGAGTAATTTTTTTGACAATAAAATATATCTATTTAGTAGAGTATTTTGAGAATCAAACCGGACAATTGAAATCACTGTGTTAGAAAAAAGACTAATTTGCCTATTATTTTACCAAATTGATACGATAAAAGGCACGATTTTTGCCTATTTGTTAAAAATAGGCTTTTCGGACTGATTACCATTATGACCCCTAAAAAAATAATTAGTATCTTATACTTTTTTTTTATTGCTTGCAATGCATTCGCTCAGTCATCTACCGAGCTTTTGACCCAAGCAGAAAAAGCCTATGAAAATCTTAATTATTCCAAGGCAGTCGAATTGTACGAAAATTATTTTAGTAAATACTCCAACAACGATATTTCTACCATACAAGCAAAAATCAAACTTGGAAGTGCTTATAAAGCTTCCAAAAATTACAAAGAAGCAGAACGAGTATTCGCCGATATTATCCGAAATTATGAAATTCATTTAAGCAATCACCCTGAAGTCTATAAATTATATGCCCAAATTCTCACCGGAAATGGCAAATATTCTGAAGCTAATATTTATTGGAAAAAGTATGATCAGCTTAATTCTGACGATAAACTCGGGGAAGCATTCATCAAGCTAAACAATAATCGTGAGGCTTTACAAAAAAATACCGATAGCTACAAAATCGAATACTTAGGAATTAATTCGAGTGTCGCTGAATTTAGTCCTGCATATTACAAAAATGGCTTGGTATTTGTATCAGGAAAAACCAATAACCCATTCATTAAGAGGGTTTTTAGTTGGGATAATTCCAATTTCCTTGATTTATACTTTCTCGAAAATATAAAAAAATTAGAAAATGAGCAAGATTCTCCACAAGGTATAAGCTCAGGAAACACAGATAAAACCAAAACAAGTACCTCAAACCAATCTACTTCGTTCACAGCAAACGATAACTTATTGGTTTCTCACAAAGAAAAAGCATCAGATAAGTATCAAGAAAAAGCAAGTATAGTGACAGTTCCATTTAGTAAAAAAATCAATACTAAATACCATGAAGGTCCATGTAGCTTCTTCCATGACGGTTCTAAGATAATATTTACCCGAAACGCTGGTACAAATCACCAAGGTTTGAATCGTTTAAAACTATTTTCTGCCGATTTTGAGAATAATTCTTGGACGAAAATCAAAGAATTAGCATTTAATAGCGACGAATATTCTTGTGGTCACCCGACACTTTCAAAAGATGACAAAGTAATGTATTTTGTATCAGATATGCCAGGCGGATATGGAGGAACAGATATTTGGATGACAAAAAACATCAATGGCGAGTGGTCGAAACCTCAAAATTTGGGAGGAATCATTAACACAAAAGGCAATGAAATGTTTCCTTTTATTGATGCGGACGGAAATTTATACTTTTCTTCCGATGGGCATGCTGGATTGGGCGATTTGGATATATTTTATATTGAAATGAACGCCCAAACTGGTGTAATCAATGGTAAAGTTCGTAATTTAGGCTACCCTTTCAATACAAACAGAGATGACTTTGGGATTATAACAGATGCTGAACGAAAAAAAGGCTTTTTTAGCAGTAATAGAAAAAGAGGTGGTAATGATGACGATATTTATAAATTTACCCGAGAAGGCACTTTATTTGCGTGCCGAGATTTAGAATTACTGGTTTTGGATGAAAATACCAAACAAGCACTCCCAAATGTAAATATTCGGATTCAACCAAGTGCCTCTAATAGCAAATCTATTTTTAAAACCAACATAGATGGAATTTGCAAGATTTGTTTGGAAGCAGACCGTGAATTTAAGTTGGTATTTCAGTTAGATAAATTTGAAACATATACAACCACTTATTCCAATAAAGAAGACTCTGATTACGAAGTATCGAGCAACAAGATATTACTAAAAAAGAAGAATATTGAGCCTATTCCAGCTCAAACCAATCCTGCCAAACCCTTGGTTTCGATAAACAATAGTCAGAGTACATCAAGTATATTTCGAGGAATTGTCTCGTCAGGCACAGACGGTTCATTTATTTCTGAAGCGAAACTCACTTTTACGAATCAATGCAATAAAGAAATTCAGGAAGGATTTTCAGACAAAAGTGGTTATTATGAATTTAAAAGAGATTTGAATTGTGATTATATATTAGAAACATATAAAAATGGATATGGCACCATCAAGCAATTGATTGAGAAATCGACTATTATCCCAAAAATTGAAAAAAAAACAAATCCTTCAAAGCCCATTGTCAATTCATTATTTGATACTAAACTGTATAAAATAGACGATGTTATTCGGCTTGACAATATATATTATGAAAATATTGAATATAAGCTCAATCCTAATACTATTCGGGAAATTGAAAAAATCGCTGGTATTTTACAGAAAAATTCACGCTTAATTATTGAAATCCGCTCACATACCGACAGCCGGGGCGATGCAAAAGAAAATATGGCTTTATCGCAGAAACGGGCAGAAGAAATACAGAATTATTTATTGAAATTTGGTATTGATAAAAGTAGAATTAAAGCAATAGGCAAAGGTGAAAGCGAACCACTGAATAGTTGTTCGGATGGAGTACAATGTACGGAATTAGAATATCAACGCAATAGACGAACAGAGTTTAAGATTATTTCTATTGAAAAGAAGAGGCAAACCTAGTGCCTCCTCTTTTCAATAAGAACCTTATTTGAGTTGTTTTAGCTCATTTTTCACAAAATCCATCAATTCTGCAATATATTCCTTTGAAAAATCAAAACGAATATCGGCAGCTTGATAAATATCTCCAATAGTAGTTGTATAACCTAATTGCAAAGCACGAATATAAGCCTCAAGTCCTTTTGTAGGATTTGATTTATAATTCTTCCAAACACTAATTGCCCCCAATTGAGCCATTCCATATTCAATATAATAAAAAGGGACTTCGTAGATATGCAATTGTCTTTGCCAAGCATATTTCTTAAATCGTTCAAAACCACTCCAATTCGTAATTTTATCGGCAAATTCATTATAAATTGCCATCCAATTTTCTTGACGTTCTTCCTTGCTGTGGCTTGGATTTTCGTAAACCCAATGCTGGAATTTATCTACCGTTGCAATCCAAGGTAATACTTCCAAAATATCTTCGAGATGCTCGATTTTAGCACGTTTCAAATCTTCCTCATTCTCAAAAAATACATCCCAATGTTCCATCGATATCAACTCCATAGACATCGATGCCAATTCTGCTACCTCCGATGTGGGATTTCGGTACGCATTTATTGGCAAGTCTCTTACTTCAAACGAATGTATGGCATGCCCTCCCTCATGTACCATCGTGACAACATCACGCAGACTAGAAGTAGCATTCATGAATATAAACGGAACTCCTATTTCCTCCAAAGGATAATTATATCCTCCTGGAGCTTTTCCTTTTCTTGACTCCACATCAAAATGACCCATTTTTCGCATAATTCGAATATAATCCGCCAATTTGGGGTCGATTTTATCAAAACATATTACTGTTTTATCCAATAAATCTTCACCATTTGAAAATGGTTTCAAAGCAGGTTTTCCGTCAGGGTCAACTTTCAAATCCCAAGGTCTTAGTTCATCCAATCCTAATTTCGTAAGCCTTTCCTTCGCCATTTCATTAATGAGAGGCACGACTGTTTCGGCAACCGCCTCGTGGAATTTAAAGCAGTCTTCAGGTGTATAATCGAAACGTCCCATTGCAGCGAACATATAATCTCTGAAATTCTCAAAACCTGCATTAACAGCCTCTTGGTGTCTTAAATCCCGCAATTCATCAAACAAATTATCTAAACTTTCGTGGTCTTGATACCTACGCTCCGATATTTTTAGCCAAGCATCTTCTCGAATATTTCTATCTACCGACTGTAACAAATCACCAGCCTTAGGTAAAGTCATTTCTTCTCCGTTGATAGTAACAGTCATGGAAGCAGTAATAGACTGATATTCAGTTTGTTTAGTCTGAATTTGTGTTTCAATCGGGATATTTTCTTCTCTAAAAATCTCAACCGATTTTTTCATTCCACGAATCATAATATCTAAACCTTTCTCATCCAACTGCCCCAAATAAGGCGACTCTAATGCCTTTTTATTGAGAGAATCTGTATAAATTGACAATTCTGGCTGGATATTTTCCACAAAAAATTGATAACTTTTTTGGTTTTCTTCGCTGATGGTATCACAAGTCATTTTGATATATCTCCAAGCCATATTTTCGGATAGATACGATTCCAATTCACTTCTATCCACCAACCACTGATACAAAGATTGGCTACTTTCTATCAAACGATTTTGCAGATTTTCGTACAATGGCTTGACATCTTCCCATGAGTTCAGACTAAACTCTTCTCCAATAAAATTGCGTGGTTTTCGGGTAGGTAACTTAATTTCTGATTGCATATTATTATCTTTATATTCCTAAAATTTATCGTTTAAAATCTTCCAAACATCGAAAAACTTCAAATGTCAAATCATAATCATTTGCTGTTAGTACAAAATTATCAGGCAGATTACAATATTTCATAAAATTTTTCAATTCTTGTCCTTTCAGTTTCGTAATATAAGAAATATACTCCGTATTGTATCGATATTCCACCAAGAGTTTTTTCAAATCCTCTTGTTTCATTGCTTCTAACTTTCGACGAGTTTTGCCCTCTTTACTAAATAATTGGTATAATCCATCGATAGAAATACCTATAGAACCAGGCGTACTTCCACTCGGATTCATCATGACTAAGTTTGAAATATCTTTCCATTTAAGTTTGGTACTTGCTTCGGGGCTTTGCAATAACTCATCTATTTGCTTTTTTACTTGCTCCAATCGTTTGTCTTTCACCACTACCTCTCGCAAAGCGATAGCATCTTGCCGAAGCGTGATGACAGGCTCTTTATTCAAACCATCAAATACAATTCCCGCCATCTTAAAGCCCACAGATGATGCTTTAATCGAATCTCCCTTTGCTGCTTTAAGTAAAAAATTACCATTTCCGCCAGTTTTAGTAATTTGTCGAGAATTTTTATTCACCACCGTTGCAGATTCGACCGGCTTTCCGGTTTGAGCATCGATAATTTTACCCAACACATATACTTGCTGACCATAGGATTGACAAGTAATAAGAATCAATATATAACAAATGACATAAGTTTTAATATTGAATGAAAAGGGAATCATCAGCTAAAATTTTAGATTGCTACAAAAACTAAACAATTTGACCATTGATAATTACATAAACTGGCTCATTGTCTTTCGCTAAGACAAAATTAGCTGGTTCATCCAATATAACTTCATTGTTCAATAGGTATTGTGGGGCTACCTGATATTTTTCAATTATTTGTGGAAATGCTGCTAATGGTTGCACGAATAATCCAGTAGCATCTATTTCTTTAATACCCCAAAAAGTGGATAAATCCCCTAAATCTTCTACTGTACTTGACCATACAAAATCGGAGGCATTTTCAATATTTTTTTCGGAGAGATTAATCCCAATGTCTTTTCTGATTGTATGTTGCCCATGAACAAAAACAGCATTCCGAATCAATAAATCAAATAAAAACTTCTCATTATTTGGAATATTTTCATACGAATCAAGCGAGAATTGAGTATAGGTTTTTTCGGCAATTGCTTGTAAGCCATTCAAAATAGCTACAAAATTCAGTCGTCTAATCGATTGTTTTTCCACATCATCTTTATATCCCCCCGACTCGATTAAAATTAAACTGCTTCCCCAAAGAGCAATATTATCACCGAAAGCACGGGGTTCATGTGCATCATTCCACTTACCGATATGTCCGGGTATAAACTGCTCTACGCAAGCACTCATGCCAACAATTACCTGCATCGCCTTTATTCGAGATTCATTCCAATCTTGTGGAAAATTATAAGATGTAGCTAAAAACGAAATTGTTGCTTGTTTTTCGCTCATTCCTGCACTATATCTGATACCTTGATCGTGCAGATTGAATGAAAATTCAGGTTTCAATTCATCTTGAAGTTGTTTGAGCAATTGGGCTTCAGGCGTAACGAATCGGAGAGCATCTCGGTTCATGTCAATTTCTAATGCCGTGCGTCTTTGGAATCGTTCTGCCCCATCTGGATTCAGCATTGGCACGAAATATAAAGTACATTCTTCAAGAATTTTAGCTTTTATGCCACTGAATTCATCATCTTTTTGCTCAAAAAAACGAAAAATATCTATCATCGCCATTGTTGCCGTGGCTTCATCCCCGTGCATCTGCGACCAAAGCAATATTTTTGTTTTTCCCGAACCCATTTTAATTTGATAAATAGCCCGATTTTCAAAGGAAAAACCTATTTTTTCGACTTCAAAAGGTAAATTTTCAATAATTGGAATAATATCTCGATGCTTAAAACGTCTCTTAGTAAGACTCTTTTCTTTATAAAAATCATGCTTTTGAAACAATTCTTTGGATAAATCAGGTAAATTATTAGTACTATTGACCGACATATTTTCAATATTTAATTAAAATTATTGTGATTATAAATTTTCATTTTCCCATTTTTTGAATGGGAAAGTCGAAAGTTGAGAATTATAATATTTTTTTTGCCCAGTTACTTCCTCGACTATCCAATCTGGTTTTACGAATGCTTCGTTTTCGTCATTAAGCTCTATTTCCGCTACGATTAAACCCTCATTTTCTCCCAAAAATTCATCTACTTCCCAAATTTTATGCTCAAATTCGAGCGTATATCTACGTTTTTCAATATTTGAAATCGCAAAAGAATCTAATAATTCCTGGGCATCTTCGGTCGGGATTTCGTATTCAAATTCTGCCCGACTAGCCCCCTCAGAGATACCCTTAATAGTCAAGAAAGCAGTTTTTTCGGTAAGGCGAACCCTTATTGTTTTTTCAGGATTCGTTACAATATAACCTTGTCGATAAAAATCTCCCGAAGGTTTTGAAAAGGATTTCCATTTATTCAAATCCACTAAAAATTTACGTTCTATTTCTATTGCCATTTTTCAAAAATAATTGCAAATTTACCAATAAGACTTACATTTTACAGAAACTACCTAAATTTATCCATCCTGAATCAGAAAAAAATTACAATCAATTTTAAAGATTTAACATTGGCTTAATATACCAAACGTTTATTTAACCTTACCTTTGCACAAAAATATTGCTGTAAAAAATAGCTAAAATTTTAACATAGCACAGAATATGAGTATTGCTCACCGAGTTTTAGTAGTAGATGATGAGGCGGATATTGTGGAGCTTTTGAGCTATAATCTTGAAAAAGAAGGCTATCAAGTGGCAACAGCCCCAGATGGTAAGAAAGCTCTAGAAGTAGCTAAAGAGTTTTTGCCGGAATTAGTTATTCTGGATATTATGATGCCTTTCCTCGATGGTATTGAGGTTGGGCGAATATTACGTGCCACACCAGAATTGAAAAATACATATATTTTATACCTAACGGCCCGCTCGGAAGAATATTCGGAGGTTGCCGCTTTTGAACTTGGTGCAGACGATTATATCAATAAGCCCATCAAACCAAGAGCCTTGATGAGTAGAATTAATGCTTTTTTTAGAAGAGAAGCACAAAAAAGTGAACCTACCGATACTTTAGAAATTGCCGGAATGAGTATCAACAAGCTCAACTATACCGTACAAAAATCGGATGGGACATTATTAGTTTTGCCAAAAAAAGAATTTGAATTATTATTCTTCTTAGCTCAACATCCAAACAAAGTATTTACTAGAGATGAAATTCTCCAAAAAATATGGGGGGCAGATGTGTATGTAGTCGAAAGAACCATTGATGTGCATATCAGAAAAGTAAGAGAAAAGGTTGGCGATAAATTTATCAAGACCCTCAAAGGTGTCGGATATATGTTTACGGATGAAGATTAATGTTTTCCTAAATCGAGCAATCATTAATTTTATTACATTTGTCTAAAAAATTAAAGATGTCATTTAGTCCTCGAATTATTGCTTTTTTTCTGGCAATTGTCATTACAGTTGTATCGATTATATTTTTGAGTTTTGTTCCAGGCGTAACAGCGGGAATGATTTTTGTGGTTGGCGTAGCTTGCTTTTTTAGTACGTTTTTCTTTGTTTTTTATACAATAGATATTTTAGTATTTAGAGAAGTCGAACAAATTTATAAAACCATTCAAAAATTAAAAATCAAAGATTTTGATATTTCTCGTAGAAACTTACTAAAGAGTGTCAATCCTATAAAAAAGCTCAATTCCGAAATTTCTGTTTATGTGACCAAAAAACAAAACGAAATTGAAGAATTAAAGAAAATGGAAGTATTTCGAAGAGAATTTTTGGCAGATGTATCTCACGAATTAAAAACTCCCATTTTTGCCGCCCAAGGATTCATACATACACTCATTGATGGAGCAAAAGACGACCCGCATACCCTCGACCGATTCCTGAATAGAGCAGCTAAAAGTATTGATGCGTTGGATGCATTAGTAAGAGATTTAGTAACCCTCTCGCAAGTTGAAAAAGGCGATTTAAAAATGCACTTTGAAGTCATTGACCTCAAACATATTACCGAAGAGATTTTCGAGCAATTAGAAAATAAAGCCAATAAAAGAGGCGTAACCCTCAAAATAAAGCCTAAACACCTCGAAAGTGCCTTTGTTAAAGCCGATCGCCAAAGAATGACACAAGTGATTACGAATTTGGTGGACAATGCCATTAAGTACGGGAAAGAAAACGGAAAAGTTATTGTAGAACTAGAAGAAGAAAAAAAGAATTTTCAAATTTCTATTCATGATGATGGCCCTGGTATTTCGCATGAACATTTGGCAAGAATTTTCGAAAGGTTTTATAGGATTGACCGAAGCCGCTCCAGAGATACTGGAGGAACAGGACTTGGTTTGGCCATCGTCAAACATATTTTGAATGCCCATCATTCCAAAATTTCTGTATCTAGTAAAATTGACAAAGGAACTACATTCACCTTTAAACTACCAAAAATCGTTGAAACTTCAAATAATTTCATTGAATCAAGCATTTAAAAGCTTAACTTTGCAGAAAAAACGATACAATGGAGTTTGATTTCGATATTTTTGAAGAAAAAGAATCACCTAAATTCAGAAATGCCCCTAAAAAAATAAATTTCAAAGATATTATTCTCTTCGAAAACGAAGATTATGTATTGATTAATAAACCTCCTTATCTCTCAAGTTTAGACGAACGAACGCAGGACAAACAGCAAAGTATCCTTCGTTTGGCAAAAGAGTATAGTGCTGATGCCCAACTTTGCCATCGATTGGATAAAGAAACTTCAGGAGTATTGGCTATCGCTAAAAATCCTGCTGCTTACCGACACCTTGCCATGCAGTTTGAAGCCAGAGAGGTTACCAAAAGATATCATGCCGTCAGTAATGGTATCCATAGTTTTGAAGGGGTCTCGGTGTATTTACCTATCGCCCAACTAAGAGATGGAACGGGCGTAAGAATAGATAGAGAAAAAGGAAAGCTTGCTGAAACTATATTTAATACGCTGAAAGTATATCGCCGACATACTTTAGTAGAATGTATGCCTATCACTGGCAGAATGCACCAAATCCGAGTTCATTTACAATGTTTGAAAGCTTCTATCGTCTCTGACCCCATGTATGGTGGTGACGATATATATTTATCTCAATTGAAGAGTAAAAATTTCAATCTAAAAAAAGGGACAGAAGAAGCACCCCTCATCAGTAGAGTGGCATTGCATGCCCACTCCCTTACATTTGCATTGATGAACGGCGAAAGAATAAGTATTGAAGCCCCTTATCCAAAAGATTTCAATGTGGTGATAAAGCAATTGGAGAAATTTAGCTAAGGTATTTTTTCTATAGAATTTTGACTAATTTTTTCTTCTAATAAACGAACCTGAATTTGCAATGATTTAATTTCGGCATCTTTACTCGACACAATTTGTTTCACTAATTGAAGCTGAATCTGAAGCCCTTCTACTTGTTGGTTGAGTAATTTATTTTGAAATTCTAATTGTTGCAGATTCGTTTCAAATTCATGAATATATACCTCTTTTAATACCTGACTTGATTCTGTCGAAGATGACTTTTTCAAATCGGCTACTTCACAATTACTAAAATCTTTTACTCTAAAATCATCAATCGTTATTTCGAAAAAATCACTGATTTTTTGGCAAATATCTAAAGGAGGAAAAGTTTTACCTACCTCATAATCAGCTACGGCACTTTTACTGATTCCAAGAATTTTTCCTAAATTTTCTAAAGTAAGTTTCTCTTTTTTTCTCAACAATCGAAGATTCGCACCGAATTGATTATCCATCACAAAAGTTAAAGGTTGTTTTTTTACGGCAATTTAAGCATTTCATTAAAGATTAAAAATCGTTTTTTTCGGAATATTTATAATTCAATTATCTTTTATCTATTCTAAATACGGAAAGAAAATCATACATTTTTCCATTATTTTGGAAAAATGTATGAAAAATCAAATTTTATATTCAAATTTGTAAAAATTTATGGAAAATATTTCCATAAATTTGGATAATAAATTCAAAAGCATATATATTTGCAAAAGTTTCATTCTCTTATATCTAATTATCAAAATGCGTCTTTTAAAAAAACTTTTATTAGCAACCGCCCTATTAGCAGTTGGAAAAGCACAGGCACAAATGCCACATGATGCTATCTATATGCCTGCTCGCAGTACTTGCTTTGCCTTATCTTATGGCAATAGCTCATGGACTAACTATTGGGAAAATACCCTCAAACGTGAAAATTTAAACCTCGGTAGAGTAAGTACAGAAAGTTTAGGTCTGATGGCAGCAGTTGGACTGAATCAAAAAACCAATGTTATCGTTTCTGTACCATACATTCGTACACAGACATCTGCTGGAAATTTATTAGGACAAAAAGGACTTCAAGATGCTTCATTATGGGTCAAATATAAAATCAACCCTGCTGGAAAAGTTAATTTCCATGCAATTGTAGGAGCATCTACGCCAGTCAGTAATTATGTACCTGATTTTTTACCCCTATCGATAGGATTAGGAGCTAAAACTTTAGAAGCTCGATTGCTTGCCCATTATACTCACAAAAGTCTTTATCTAACAGCACATGCTGGCTATACACTTCGTGGTAAAATAAACATAGACAGGGATGCTTACTTGGCTTATAATCAAGTTATTAACCAAAACCAAGTAAATGTACCTGATGCAGTAAATTTTGCAATCAGAGTAGGTTATCTAAAAAAGGCATTACAAGCAGAAGCATTTATTGAAGATTTTTCATGTATCAAAGGTGATTATATCCGTCGGAATGATATGCCATTTCCTACCAATAAAATGCAATTTTCTGCGGCAGGTGTCTATGTAAAATATCAACCCAAATTAATAGGCTTCAATGCCCGCATTTCTCAAGTACTAAGTGGCACAAATATTGGTCAAAGCTTGAGCTTTTCTGCCGGGATTTTATATCAATTAAACTACTTTAAAAAATAATTTACGATGAAATCATTCTACAAAACATATATCTCTAACCTATTATTAATCGTATTGGTATTGCTGAGTAATGCTTGTGACGAACCCGTAAAAAACGAAGCCATTGATGCCTTAACCCCTATCAAATTAGATGAAAATGCAGGCACATGGAAAACTTATATTTTGGCATCGCCCGACGAAATAGCTATCGAAGCTCCGAAAGCAAGTAACTCGCCAGAATATACACAAGAATTGACTGATTTGGCAAAAACAACTACAAATTTAACCGACGAACAAAAGAATGCAATAATCTATTGGGGAGCAGGGTCTGTGTATCGTTGGAGTGAAATTGCTCGTGAATTGGCTGCAAGATATAATCTTGCACCTGCTTCAAATATAGAGGGAAAATATCCTATTCCAGACCCTCTTAATCCATTAGCAGACCCAAAATTTCCATTTGCCAATCCGCCATATACAGCTCGTATGCTTTCGTATCTGAATGTAGCACAGTATGATGCACTTGTGGCAACTTGGCATTATAAAAAATTATATTTCAGAAAAGCCCCTTCCAAATACAACTCGGGAATCAAAACATCTCTGCCAGTAAGTGAATTATCTTCTTTTCCTTCTGAAACTGCTGCAGTAGCCGAAGCATCTTTTGCGGTATTATCGGCTATGTTTCCTGGTGAAGTTCCATTTTTAACCCAAAAACTCACAGAAGCTAAAAATGCCTCAATTTGGGCTGGACTTAATGTTCCAAGTGATATTAGTGCTGGAGCAGTTTTAGGCAAAGGTACTGCCGTGAAAACATTAGCAAGAGCCAAGACAGACGGTATGGGTGCTGCTAATAATCAGTCTTTGGTAGCGTCGCAAATTGAAAAAGCAGTACAAAGAGGTATAATAAACCCATGGGTAAGTCAAGAAACTCCTGCTCGACCACCAATGCTACCTAATTATGGAGCCGTTAAAACATGGAATTTAGATAGAGAAACTTTGGAAAAAATTAGGCCACAACTTCCATATATCGTTGGTTCGGCAGAATGGCAAAAAGAATTAGATGAATTAAAAAGCATTCAGAAAAACCAAACCCGAGAACAAGCCCGTATTGCCAATTATTGGGCTGATGGGGCAGGAAGTTATACTCCTCCAGGGCATTGGAATAGAGAAGCCTCCAATTTGTGCCTAAGCAAAAATTATAGCGAAGTAGCTACTGCTCGTGTGATGGCATTGGTAAGCACCTCTCTCATGGATGCCGGGATAGCCTGTTGGGATACTAAATACTATTACTACACCCCTCGCCCTCAGCAATTTGGAGTAAAAACATCAGTAGGATTACCTAATTTCCCATCGTACACTTCAGGACACTCTACTTTTTCGGCAGCTGCCGCAGAGGTTCTGAGTGCCTTATTCCCCGAAAAAAGTGCCGAACTTAAAGCAAAAGCAAAAGACGCTTCTAACTCGAGAGTTTATGGCTTAATTCATTTTAGGGTAGATTGTGAAATGGGATTGCAACATGGAGCAAAAATAGGTCAGTATGCCATCAATCGTGGGAAAGCTGACAATTCAGGATATTAACATTCATAGTTTTACGAAAAAGAGTGATTATAAACACAAATGCTCAAGGTTTTTAACTTTGAGCATTTTTTATTTATTCGACTACATTAAAAAAAACATACATTTCAAAAAAAACAACATTAAATTCAATTACTATTAGAAGGTTTTAAAGCGGTTGTGTATTTTTGTAAAAAAATCCCCAAGAAATGTCTATGCTTCGATGTTGTTGCTTGTGAATATTGCCTCATTTCAATCACTTGAAATAGCTTTCAATCATTTTTATTATTGAATTCATTGCGTTTAACGCCTAATAAATTATTTTTCTTTAATTTTATGCAAAACCTCAAAATTTATAATACACTCTCTCGTAAAAAAGAACTATTTCAACCTATCGTTCCTAAGCACGTCGGCATGTATGTCTGCGGACCGACAGTCTATAATAATGTTCATTTAGGTAATGTAAGAACTTTCCTGACATTTGATGTACTTTACAGATATTTACAGCATATCGGCTATAAAGTCAGGTATGTGAGAAATATAACTGATGTCGGGCATTTGGTGGGAGATGGAGATGAAGGAGAAGATAAAATTGGTAAAATGGCTAAGCTCGAAAAATTAGAGCCTATGGAAATTGTGCAACGTTATACCAATGATTTTCACCAAGTATTAGAACAATTCAATTTCCTTCCGCCAAGTATCGAACCTACTGCCACTGGGCATCTTATCGAACAAATTGAAGCTGTTAAAACTTTAATCGATAAAGGTTTGGCTTATGAATCGAATGGCTCAGTTTATTTTGACATTAATCAGTATAATTCGCAAGGAAATGATTATGGAAAACTTTCTGGAAGAATTTTAGAAGATTTATTGAATGAAACGAGAGAATTAGACGGACAAGCCGAAAAGCGTAATCCACTCGATTTTGCGATTTGGAAAAAAGCCAATCCCGAACATATCATGCAATGGCCAAGCCCATGGGGAATGGGATTTCCGGGTTGGCACTTAGAATGTACTTGCATGAGTAGCAAATATTTAGGAGCATCGTTTGATATCCATGGAGGAGGAATGGATTTGAAATTCCCTCATCACGAATGCGAAATTGCTCAAGGGGTAGGTATTTCAGGTAAAGAACCCGTAAAATACTGGATGCACTCCAATATGCTTACCGTTAACGGACAAAAAATGTCTAAATCCTTGGGAAATTCGTTTTTACCTGCCGAACTTTTCGCTGGAAATCACCCGCTTTTAGAACAAGCATTCAGTCCTATGACGGTAAGGTTTTTTATGCTTCAATCACAATACCGCAGCACATTAGATTTCTCGAACGATGCTTTACGAGCAGCTCAAAAAGGCTTTAGAAGATTAATCAATGGCTTGAGAATTGCTAAGTCTCTTACTTTTATTCAATCAGAAACAAGCATTGACGAAAAGAAAAAATTAGACATCGAAAAATCGATACAAGCATTCTATGATGCCATGAATGATGATTTGAATACTGCCGTAGCGATTGCACAGCTTTACAATTTATTGAAATATGTAAATATGATTTATATGAATCAACTCCAACCTGCAGCAATTGGAGAAGAAACTTTTCAATTATTAATCGAGAAATTTGTATTATTCATTGAGCAAATTTTAGGGCTTAAGGAAGAGAAAATTGGTGATTCTGAATCTGTATTACACGGGATGCTGAATCTTTATCGGGAATATAAAGCCAACCAGCAATACGATAAAGTTGATGAAATTAGGGCTTATTTTAAGACCAACAGCATGACCATAAAAGATATGAAACATAAAATTGATTGGGCTTGGGAAGAATAAAATAACTAAAAATAGGGCTAATTTTTAAAATTAGCCCTATTTTTTATGCTTCCAAACAAAAACTAACATACTACCAAAGCCTAAAGTCAACATTAAATGAAAAGGTAGTAAACCTGTATTTGCATATCTGAAATCATACAAAACAGCCAACAAAAAATAAAAAAACAAGCACAATTCTCCAATCAAATTCAGACCGAAAATATTTTGTAAATATTTGTTGCTTTTCCAAGTTGCACCAATCCCCTGAATATTAAATTTCGGAGTTCTCACAAATGGCGTTTTCTTTCCTGCCCACCCTTCCAATACTGCCAAAGTATTATTCCAAGATAAACCCATCATTAATATCAAAAATTGAAAAAAACGTTTCAAAAATAAACCTATACCTATATGTTTTTGTCTGAACGGAATCCAATAAAAATATGCTAACACAAACCAACTTAACTGAAAATAATACAAAACGGGATATAAAGACTTCAAATAAATAATTTTATCATGAAAAATAGTTAGCGGAACACTGAGGATACCTATCAGCAATAACATCACAAAAATCGAACTATTAGCAAGATGATAAAAGCCATGAATCTTAGTAATACTTGCAATATTCGGGTGAAATAGAAGTTTTTGATAATTTTTCAACAAACACTCCGCTGCTCCTTTTGTCCAACGGTATTGCTGAGCTTTGATGGCATGCATAGAGACTGGCAACTCGGCTGGACAAACAATATCTTCTAAATAAATAAATTCCCAGCCTTTTAATTGGGCCCGATAGCTCAAGTCCAAATCTTCTGTCAAAGTATCTGCCGACCAAGAACCAGCATCAATAATCGTTTCTTTTCTCCAAACCCCTGCTGTTCCATTAAAATTAATAAAACTTCCCAAAGTATTCCTTCCGACTTGCTCAATCGAAAAATGAGCATCTAATCCGAAAGCCTGTAATTGTGTCAATATTGAAAATTTTTCATTAATATGCCCCCATCTCGTCTGTACCACGCCTACAGATTCACGTTCAAAAAAAGATACTGTCTGTCTCAAAAACTCTTTTGGTGGTCGAAAATCGGCATCAAAAATGGCAATTAAGCTACCCTTAGCCATATTTAATCCAAACTCCAAAGCTCCAGCTTTATATCCAATACGATTATCTCGACGAATGTGTTTTACTAAAATCCTCTTTTGAGTAAATTCTTGCATTCTTGAAGCTATAATTGTACTTGTCTCATCTGAAGAATCGTCTAAAAATTGAATTTCTAATAAATGATTAGGGTAATCAATTAATAAAATAGAATCTATCAATCCATCTATTACATAATATTCGTTATAAATAGGTAACTGAATCGTAACAAACGGCAATGCTTCGGGCAAAGAAATTAACTTAGGAGGATGAGAATAAGAGGCTTTTTTATAATAATAAATCAGGCTAAGCTGAGCCAAACTATAAGAAAATACAAAGAAACTAGCTATGAGATACACCAAAAATACAGCCGTCACTAACAAGGAGAGAAGCATATCAGTAATTATAGATATTTAAAAATTGTCCATAAAATTTTGTACCCAGCCATGAAAGTTCCCTTAATTGTACCAGAGACTTTTGAATATCCAATACGTTTTCGGTAATTTACAGCCACTTCCACACATTTAAGATTATTTTTAGCCGCTTTCAATTGCATTTCCACTGTCCAACCATAAGTTTTATCCTGCATATTTAGTTGTTGTAGGGCGTCCCATCGAATTGCCCGAAAAGGCCCTAAGTCCGTAAATTTCACTCCATAAAAGAAGTATAGCAGTCTTGTAGCTAACCAATTACCAAAAATTTGAGGGATTGTCATCGACCCACTTTCCTTGCTTCCTAATGCCCTCGACCCAATCACTAAGTCTGCCTTTTTCTTCAAAATAGGTTCAATTAACAAAGGAAGTTCCTCAGGAAAATCCGAATAATCGGCATCCATAAACACCAAAATATCTGGCTGTTTGGTTTCAACATAAGCCATTCCCTTTAAACAAGCATAGCCATAGCCTTTTTGGGGTTCGTCTAATACAATTGCCCCAGCCGATTTAGCAACAAAAGCCGTATTATCAGTAGAAGCGTTATTGACAACAATAATTTCTGAAACAATATTTTTAGGTATATCGTGAATAACTTTTGGGATAGATTTTTCTTCGTTAAGTGCCGGAATAATTACAAAAATACGCATGAACAATAAAAGCAAGAGGCGATAAAATGGAAAAATCGCCCATTAAGGACGATTTTTCGGTATTAGTAAACAAATTTTATTCGTTAGGAATAACTCTCTTCGCATTAGAAAATCTCTTCTGAACAGCATTCCAATCTACCACATTCCAGAAAGAATCAATATAATCTGGGCGTTTATTTTGGAATTTCAAATAATAAGCATGCTCCCAAACATCTAATCCCAAGACAGGAATACCTTTTTTCTCTGCAACATCCATCAAAGGATTATCTTGATTAGGTGTAGAAGTTATGAATAACTTTTCATTTTCATCGACACAAAGCCAAGCCCAACCTGAGCCGAATCTACCGATGGCTGCTTTCTTAAATTCATCCTTGAAATTCGCAAAAGAACCCCAAGCTTCATCAATTGCTGCTGCTAAAGTACTTGAAGGCTCGCCACCACCATTAGGAGACAAAATATTCCAGAACAAATCATGGTTAAAATGCCCACCGCCATTATTTCTGACAGGTGCTGGGTATTTGCTTATATTCGCCAATAATTCTTTCAAAGAAAGACTTTCCATTTCTGTCCCAGCAATTGCATTGTTAAGATTTGTTACGTATGCTTGGTGATGACGGTCATGGTGAATTTCCATAGTAGCCTGATCAAAATGCGGCTCTAAAGCATCACTAGCATAAGGAAGTGGTTCAAGTGTATATGCCATTGTTCGTGTTAATTAATTGAATGATAAATAAGAAAATTGTTAAAAAACTATAACAAACTACCCTTTAAACGCTAATCGATGAATTTATGTTCGCAGTTTTTTAAAAAAATTCTTTAAAATTTGCTCACAATCTTTCTCTAAAACCCCTTTTACAACTTCTGTTTTTGGGTGAAGCATCATGGGTGTTTGCTTAGAAAACCCTCTTTTAGAGTCAGAAGCTCCGAAAATTACCCTATCAATTTGCGTCCAAAACAAAGCTCCTGCACACATGGTACATGGCTCTAAGGTAACATATAAAGTACAATTTTTAAGATATTTTGCCCCTAAAAATTGCGATGCCGCTGTGATAGCCAATATTTCTGCATGGGCCGTTACATCATGCAACAACTCCGTCTGATTATGCCCCTTTCCGATAATTTTAGTCCCATCTGCCACCACCACTGCTCCCACTGGAACCTCTCCCGCTTCTGCTGCCATGATTGCCAAATCAAGTGCTTTTGCCATGAAATATTCATGGGAGTATAAAGAATAATTGTTTGCCATTGTTCAATATTAATGCCCTGCACCACCACCATTTAAGGCAAAATCTTCATCTTTTGCCTTTTTTGCCCGAATAAGCAAGGTAGCTCCTGCCGCAATTAGTAATAATACCCCCGCAAAAGTAATGGCATTTCCTGGATTATTATTTAAAAAATGCTTCAAAATATAGCCAAATGTCAATGTCTGTAAAAGCATCGGAATGACAATCATCATATTAATAATGCCCATATATACACCATATCGCTCTTTCGGAATCTCACCTACTACTATCAAATACGGAATCCCCATCATACTTGCCCAACCAATCCCGAAACCTGTAATTGCAGGAAATAATAAATATTTATTTTCAATCATGGGAAAAGCTACAAAACCCACTCCAGCCAATACTAAACAAGCAGCATGTACTATTTTAGGCGAGTATTTTTTAGCAAAATGTACTAAACTGAACGCTACTAAAAACATCACAATATTATACCAACCATTCACCAAGCCCGACCAACTAACAGCCTCATTATATATAGGGTTATTTTGATAGTCGCTGGTTTTCCAAACAGATTGAGCAATACTTTTTGAAGAATTTTGCCAATAACAAAACAAAGCATACCATTGAAACAAATATACCAATGCTAATTGCCACATCACCTTAGGCATATCTCGGATTGCAGCGGGAATATCTACAAAAGGTGTGAAAATATTCAATGGCTTGGCTTTCATCTCAGCAATTTCCTCCTCGCTTGGTGGTATTTCGGCAGTAGTTCTCATACTCCACCAAACAGAGCCTATCGAGCAGACTGCCCCAAGAAAAAAGGAGGCATAAATCCAAGTTGGTAAAGACCCTGTTTGTCCGATAAATATCAAGGGAAAGGCAAAAATAGATAAATTTACTAGGGTCTGTCCTAAACCAGTAAAAAAACTCTGAGCCTGAAAACCAGTTGGTTGTTGGGAGGCATCTAGCTTATCTGCAATAAATGCTCGGTATGGCTCCATTGCCGTATTATTTCCTACATCCAAAATCCAAAGTAAACCAGCAGCCATCCACAAGCTACTACTAAATGGGTAAAGCATCAACGCCAAACTACACATCAAAGCACCTACAAAAAAATAAGGCTTTCTGCGTCCGAAACGTGGCGACCAAGTTTTATCGGACATTGCCCCGATAATGGGCTGTATCAGCAAACCTGTCATAGGCCCAGCTAAATTCAGCAAAGGAATTTCATCGGGACTTGCACCCAAAAAATCATAAATAGGATTTACCGCACTTTGTTGCAAGCCAAAACTATACTGAATGCCGAAAAAACCAACATTCATGTTGATTATTTGAGTAAAACTCAATTTTGGTTTTGAAAAATTCATAGACTCAAGGTTAAAGTAGTGAGGGTGCAAATTAATGGAAAAATTCTATTTTTTCAACGATTATTTACTTTTAAGGAAGGGTGCTCGTCAATCCCTAAAGTATTCAGCAACGGGTTTAAGGTTTTGGCGGAGATATGTATCTTGAAAAACTTCAACTTTTGTTCCGAAAACTCAGCAACAAACTTACCTTTTTGCTTCATTGCCCGATAAACTGCCGAATAATTAAGATTTTTTTGCTCCCATCCATTCAATGCCAAATTACTTTGTACAGCCTCAATGGCTCGTTTTAAATTTGAGAAATATACCACAAAATTTTCCCGTTTGCGAAGCTCAGAAATTGCTCCGATATACTCTATTTTTATCTCGTAAATGATTGATTGCCTCATTTTTAAATCTTTTGTAAATATTTTGAAAAATAATACAACTATTTTTCAAACACAAAACTTTTTACAATAAATAACGTTTTATAATCATGACGTTCACAATCACGAACGCTACAAACAAAAAAGCCTCGACTAATCGAGGCTTTTTTGTATTTATACTAAAGCTTACCCTTATTTGTCATTAAGTATCAATGGTGTGTTTTTCCCTCCCATGATAATAATTTTTGCATTGGACGAAGTGGCAATTTCTTTTTGTGCTTTAATCATTTCATATTGCAATTGCTTATCGGTAAGGGTTCCTGTAATAATTTTCTGATAGTCCGAAATACCTTGTGCCTCCACTCTTTTACGTTCTGCTTCTTGTTTTTCTTTTTGTAAAATAAATTGCATTTTCTGTGCCTCTTGTTCAGCATTAATTTTAGACTCTATGGTTTTTTTAACAGATTCCGGTAAATTAATATTTCTAACCAACAATTGCTCTAAAATCAGACCTCTCGATTTGAAATCCGCTTCAATTGCTTTAAAAATTCGTCCTTGAAACTCATCTCTCTTCGTAGAATACAAGGCAACAGCCTCATAATAAGCCGAAATATCCCGAATTCGAGTTCTGGTCACAGGTCTTACGATTACATCTTGGTATTCAATCCCTAATTTTCTTAAGATATTAGGAGCTTGTTCGGGTTGGATTCGATAAAGAACAGTAAGGTCAATCACCACTTCCAAGCCATCCGAAGAGAGTACCCTAATGGCATCATCGCCTTCCTTAGAACCTTCGTCATGTACCCCAGACATGGTATAGTTTTGCGTTCGAACATCAAATTCAGATACCTCTACCAAAGGATTAACCACATTCAAGCCACTTGTCAAAATTCCATCTTGAACGTTTCCAAATAGTGTTTGTACACCAACTTTGCCCGCATCAATTTGCTTAACTATTGAGAATAACAAACCAAATACCACGATAATAATTCCTGATAATTTCAAGGGTTTTGCCAAAAATGACATTTGAGCAGAAGCATTGGCAGCATATCTACCAATAACAAAGACAATAATACCGAGTATTAAAATAAACATATTGAAATAAGTTTAGAAGTTTTCTTACTGAGAAACTAAGGCAAACATAGACAATAAATCTGAAGAATAATCAAATTTTAGATGAACGGAAAAAAGAAAAGAGGAGAGTACAAAAAATGAGGGCAAAAAATAAAGGCAAGGTATAAACCTTGCCTTTTGAGTTGACTCACCAGGATTCGAACCTAGAAAGACGGTACCAAAAACCGTAGTGTTACCATTACACCATGAGTCAATCCGTTAATGTGATGCAAAATTAATATTTCGATTTTAACAATGCAAATTTTTTTTAAAAAAAATTTATTGATTAGCTGCTGCTCTTCTTAGTTCTTCTAAGATAACCTCTTTCATCAATAATTTTCTTTTTTGAGTTTGAATATTTGATTGTGTCAATTTATCTGCCTCAAATCCTTGAGAAATTCCCTCATTACTTTCAATCAACAATTTCAAATCTGCTCTTGCTCTCACCACGATATTTTCCATTTCACGGTATTTGGTCAAAACTTGTTGTTTTTCACTCAAATAATTGAAATTAGGTAATTTACGGGTAACAACTTTCATCAGATAACTCAATTCGAATATTTTATCGCAAGCTGCTCTAAATCTTTCTGCCACATTTCTGACAGCCAAGTGAGCAGGAACTTTCACATTTTTCCACTCATTCAAGAGAACTTTCGCACGTTCGGTTGCGGCAAAAATATCTCTTGCTTCCGAAAGTCTTTCAGCCTCTTCCATCATTTTTTGTTGAGCTTCCACACGAGGATCAACTTTCACTTTAATTTGAATTCCCTTGGCGGCACAATACTTTTCATAATAAGTAGTGGTAAGCTTCTTGAAACGTCTAAATTCATGTTTCAAACGTTTAGGTGGCACATCGCCAACATTTTTCCATTCCGTTTGTAATCGCTTCAATTCTGCAAATGACAATTCCCAGTTACCCATTCTGAATAACATTTCAGCCCCTTTCACCAACTCAGCGTACTTTTCCATTCGCTGAGAAATGATTCGGTTTTGGTCTTCGTAGAAAGCTTTACGTCTTTGATAAAAATCGTCCAATACCTCCTTGAATGTATTTTCGATTCTTTCTTGATGTGGCTTATCAACTGGGCCTGTTCTAATCCAACGAGTTTTGATATCTTGGAGTCTGTCGGCAACAATCGTCCAATCCACTTCTTCGACAGCTTCTTTAGCCTCCTCGATTAAAGCTTCTTTAATGGTAAGATTGTTAGACTGATTATCCACGATAAGCGAGCGAAGGTATTCTTCTTGCTCATCTAAGGTCTTGAGAAGCGGAATAAAGTCACCGATTCCGTCAAAATTCAGCAAACGTTTTCTTAGCTGCGTGAGTTTCGTAAGAAAAGACCCTTTGTTTTGGGCTTCGACGATTTCAGATTCCAATTGATTAACCTTGTTCACAGCAATTTGATAACGGTTAATGAAATACTGAAACGCCTCCTCTTCTGTACGTTTAACTTCTCCTATTTGTCTGTCGGCCATATCTAAATAGCCCTTTAAGAATACCTTACCGTCTTTTATGTAAGCATATTCGTTTTCTAATGTTACGCCGTTCATAATAAAAAATCACATGGCTTGTGAGTTAGGGACTGTGGTTTATTTGGTAAAATTCGTTGTTTTTTTGTATTTTACAAACTGCTTTACCGATATTTGCGTAAAAATTTGCTAAAAGTAGCAAAAAATATGCAAACTGAAATCATTTTATAATAATTTATCATAAAATTTACATTTGAAATTTTTAAACAAGCAATTTTATTAACTAAATATCAATAATGAGCGAGCAAATTATATTTTCGATGGAGCGAGTGAGTAAAATTATTCCTCCAAATCGTCAAATTTTAAAAAACATTTATCTTTCTTTTTTTTACGGGGCTAAAATTGGTGTTTTGGGGCTTAATGGTGCCGGAAAGTCCACTTTGCTTCGTGTCATTGCCGGTATCGACAAAAATATCAACGGTGATGTTGTATTTTCTCCGGGATATACCGTTGGGATGCTGGAGCAAGAGCCTTCTCTCGACCCTAATAAAACTGTCAGAGAAGTAGTCGAAGAAGGGGTACAAGAAATTGTAGATTTATTGAATGAATTTGACCAAATTAACGAGGCTTTTGGTGACCCCGATGCTGACTTTGACGCTCTGCTTGCTCGACAAGGCGAAGTTCAGGAGAAACTTGACAACTTCGATGCTTGGGAGTTAGATACTCGGCTTGAACGTGCCATGGATGCCCTCCGTTGTCCGCCAGAAGATGCTCTTATTGCTAATTTATCGGGAGGAGAAAAACGTCGAGTAGCTTTATGCCGTTTATTATTAAAACAACCAGATGTATTACTTTTGGATGAACCTACCAACCACTTAGATGCAGAATCGGTGCTTTGGTTGGAAGAACATTTACGTCAATACAAAGGAACCGTGATTGCTGTTACCCACGATAGATATTTCTTGGACAATGTAGCTGGATGGATTTTAGAGCTTGATCGTGGCGAAGGAATTCCTTGGAAAGGCAATTATTCATCTTGGTTAGAACAAAAACAAAATCGCCTCGAAAAAGAAGAAAAAACAGAATCAAAGCGACAAAAATCCCTTCAACGTGAGTTAGAATGGGTTCGTATGGCACCAAAAGCTCGTCAAGCAAAATCAAAAGCTCGTTTGGCGGCATACGACCGAATGGTAAATGAAGACAGTAAAGAAAGAGAAGAAAAACTTGAATTATTTATTCCGCCTGGCCCGAGATTAGGTAATAAAGTTATTGAAGCAAAGGGAGTAAAAATGGGTTTTGGAGACAGACTTTTATATGAAGATTTGAATTTTTCTTTACCTCAAAACGGTATTGTCGGAATTATCGGGCCTAACGGTGCTGGAAAGACAACTTTATTCAAATTAATTACAGGTCAATTGCAGCCCTTGGCAGGTACATTTGACGTGGGCGAGACAGTCAAATTATCTTATGTCGATCAAGAACACAACCAACTTGACCCAAACAAAAGTGTATATGAATTGGTTTCTGGAGGAAATGATTGGGTGATGCTGGGCAACAAGCAAGTCAATGCCAGAGGGTATGTCAGTCGATTTAATTTCCAAGGAGCAGACCAGGAAAAGAAAGTCGGTACTCTTTCAGGAGGTGAAAGAAACCGTGTACATTTAGCAATGATGCTGAAAGAAGGTGGAAACTTACTACTGCTCGATGAGCCAACCAACGACTTAGATGTCAATACCCTTCGTGCATTGGAGGAAGGACTTGAGAACTTCGCAGGATGTGCCGTCGTGATTTCTCATGATAGGTGGTTTTTAGATAGAATTGCTACCCATATTTTGGCGTTCGAGGGTGATTCTCAAGTTTATTGGTTTGAAGGGAATTTCTCAGAATACGAAGAAAACCGCAAAAAACGTTTAGGTACAGATATTACTCCGAAACGTATCAAGTACAGAAAATTGCAATAATCAATAATTTTATGGTAGATTAGGGCTTTTTTTAATAGAAGCCCTAATTTTTTATCAACAACTATCCATCTATCTTCTATATATTTATGAAAAATATCGTACCATTTCTCTTATTATTATGCTCATATTTAGGAGGATTTTCTCAAAATTTAGATTCGAAAGAAATTCTTGCACATCTTGAAAATATAGATACTAATCGAATTCAAGCTCATGTCAATTACTTAGCAGATAATCAATTAAAAGGACGATTACCTGGAACAGAGGGCTATCAAATGGCGGTAGATTATATCATTCGTCAATATAAAGATTTTGGCTTAAAGCCTGCAGGCGAAAATAAATCTTACGTGCAAAAATTAACTCTAAGAAAAGCTAAATTAATCAAAGAAACGGCTCAATTTTCTTTTATCTCGGATAATACAAATAAGTCTTTGGCCCTTGGAAACGAACTAATGATTTACCCGCATCCAGAAGAAAAACTGATAGATTTAGAAGCTCCACTAGTATTTGTAGGAGCTGGATTTGACGAAAAAAATATCGGTATCGAGAGCTATAAAGGCTTAGATGTAAAAAATAAAGTGGTTATTGTTTTGCGAAGTATCCCCGAAAATTTACCTGCCAATGTCAAACTTCATTTACAATATCCAGCCACTTTACAGCAGTATGCCGCTCAAAATGGAGCAATCGGTATTTTGGTGTGCAACTACAACACCAATGCAGTCCAATTCAAAGCCGCCTCTAATAGTCAAATTAGCAACGGAGTCAATGTTTCTATCTCAAAAGAGGGGAAAAGGATGAGTTCTGCTGCTGTTTTAGGCGGAAAAATAAAAGTAGCAGGTGGCATTTCTGTTACTGCTTTACAAGAATTGATGAATTCAGAAAAAATTGATTTAAGTGTTTTATGGAAAAACTTAGAACAAGGCAAATTTGTCAGCACTCCTCTTCAAACCAAGATAAAAATTCACTATGAAAGTAGTTTCAAAGATATTGAAAGTTACAATGTTATTGGAAAAATAGAAGGTTCAGACCCAAAACTCAAAAATGAATTTGTGATTCATTCTGCCCATTTGGATCATTTAGGAATCGGGAAGCCCATCAACGGCGATTCTATTTACAACGGAGCTCATGACAATGCGTCTGGGGTCGCATGTGCATTAGAAATTGCCCGTATGTATGCTAAACTCAAGCAAAAACCCAAGCGAAGTCTATTATTTGTATTTGTTACCGCTGAAGAAATGGGCTTATTAGGTTCTGGATATTTTACAGCCTTACCAACCGTCGATAAGTCGAAAATAGTAGCTGCTATCAATACAGATATGCCAACTTTACTTGCCCCACTTGAGTCAGTTGCACCATTAGGAGCAGAACATTCGAGCTTATTAGGGATTGTTGAAAAAGCTGCAGAAATGGCACAACTCAAAGTCGAGCCTGACCCAGACCCAGCTGAAGGACGATTTGTACGAAGTGACCAATATAATTTTGTTAAAGTAGGCATACCTGCTCTACATATAAAATACGGCTATAAATACAGTAACTCAATCTTAAATTTGGCTGAGAAAGTTAGAATTTGGAGAGAAGCACATTACCACAAACCATCCGACGAAATTACAAACGGCTTCGTCTGGTCGGCAGGGAAAACTTACTCTAAAGTTAATTTTTTAATCAGCTATCTAATAGCCAATAACCCTCTCAAACCTACTTGGAACAGCGGAGATTTCTTTAATCCTGCCAAATGATAAATTTTTTAAAGAGAGAAAATTTATTTTTTAGCTACTCGTTATTAAAATGGTTTGATTTTTGATTATACCTCTAAAACTCCCCATGAATAATTTTCGCAGGTTATTCATGGGTATTTTCAACCATAATATACGACTCCATGAAAAAGTCTATCATTTTACGACATTTTATACTATTGATTGGTATTTTGACGCTATTTATAGCTGCCAAACCCATCGATGAAAAGCCTAATCCAAGTATTTTGCGAACTCTAGGA
>JACCEC012177808.1_pt1 | contig 58009 bp, 68 predicted proteins | sample 7450121 | NCBI WGS metagenome assembly JACCEC01 (sample SAMN15323455, study PRJNA562643) | freshwater metagenome | isolation source: river surface water | place: USA:Blue River Watershed | collected 2017-08-18
AATGAAAAAGACCTTCTATTTTTAATAGAAGGTCTTTTTCATTCGGTCCAGCTATAATACTACTGATATATCGACACCAGAAGGAAGATCTAATTTCATTAGAGAATCTATAGTCTGAGATGAGGGTTCGTATATATCAATAATTCGCTTATGAATTCTAATTTCAAAATGCTCTCTGGAGTCTTTATCTACATGCGGAGATCTTAATACACAATATAGTTTCCTTTTTGTAGGCATTGGAATAGCTCCTGTAGTAAGAGAGTTTGTTCTTGATGCCGTTTCTATTATTTTCTCGCAAGATTGATTTAATAAAGAACTTTCATAGGCTTTTAAACGTATGCGAATTTTCTGCTTTTGCATAGATATAAAGTGGGATTTACTTATTCAATTATTTTAGAAACTACACCTGCTCCTACTGTTCTACCACCTTCGCGAATGGCAAAACGCATTCCTTTTTCAATAGCAATAGGATGAATTAGTTGCGCTGTCATTTTAATTCTGTCTCCAGGCATAACCATTTCAGCTTCGGATCCATCATCGCTAGTAAATTGAGTAATACTTCCAGTTACGTCTGTTGTTCTAACATAGAATTGTGGTCTATAACCTGTAAAGAATGGCGTATGGCGGCCTCCTTCTTCTTTAGTTAATACATATACTTCCCCTTCGAATTTAGTATGAGGTGTAATTGTTCCTGCTTGAGATAACACCATCCCTCGTTCAATGTCTGCTTTTTGGATACCTCGTAATAAAATACCAACATTGTCACCCGCCATAGCTTCTTCTAAACTTTTTTGGAACATTTCTAAGCCTGTGATTGTTGTCGTTCTTGTTTCTCGTAAGCCAACTATTTCAATTGTATCTCCTACTTTAACTTGTCCACGTTCAACCCTTCCTGTAGCAACTGTTCCTCTTCCTGTAATAGAAAATACATCTTCTACAGCCATTAAGAATGTTTTATCGACATCTCTTTCTGGAGTTGGGATATAACTATCCACTTTATCCATTAAAGCGTATATGCTATCCACCCACTTATCTTCACCTTTCTTTATCGCTGGATTGTTTGTAACTGCTTCTAAGGCTAATAATGCAGATCCTGCGACGAATGGAATTTCTTCCCCTGGGAAGTCATATTTGTCTAGTAATTCTTGAACTTCTAATTGTACTAGTTCCAATAATTCCTCATCGTCCACCATATCCGCTTTATTTAAAAATACTACGATATGAGGAACACCTACTTGTTTTGCTAATAGTATGTGTTCTCTCGTTTGTGGCATTGGTCCATCAGCTGCAGAACATACTAAAATTGCACCATCCATTTGAGCTGCACCTGTAATCATATTTTTTACATAGTCAGCGTGACCCGGGCAATCAACATGCGCATAGTGTCTATTGTCTGTTTCATATTCAATATGAGCAGTATTAATAGTGATTCCTCTTGCTCGTTCTTCTGGAGCGGAATCGATTTCATCAAATTTCTTTCCTTTTCCGCTTCCTTTTGCTAAAACTGCGGATATTGCAGCCGTTAACGTTGTTTTCCCGTGGTCTACGTGTCCAATTGTTCCAATATTAACGTGTGGTTTAGATCTTTCAAATTTTGCTCTTGCCATAATAAAATATTTAAAGTATTAGATGTTATACATTCTCGTTGCTTTTGTTTAAGTTAAGTTAGAATCTAAAATGAGCAAAGGCTTTATTTGCCTCTGCCATTCTATGAGTCTCTTCTTTCTTTCTAATCGAATTTCCAGTCTCGTTCGCGGAGTCCATAAGTTCATTCGCTAATTTTATTGCCATGCTTTTTCCAGCTCTTTCTCTAGAAAATTTCGTAATCCACCTCAAAGCAAGATTTGTGCCTCTAAAAGCTCTGACTTCCATAGGGACTTGGTAAGTAGAACCCCCGACTCTTTTTGCTTTTACTTCTACTACCGGCGTAACTTTTTTCACCGCTGTTTCTAATATGTTTAAAGGGTCCTCGCCGCTTTTTTCTTTTATGATATCCAAAGCTTGATATATTATTCTTTGAGCAAGATGTTTTTTCCCTTCATTTAAAATTCTAACAGTTAGCATACTAACTAGTCTACTATTATATAAAGGATCTGGAACGGCTAGTCTTTTTTTAGCTGTAGTACGTCTAGACATATTTTTCAGTAATTCGTTAAGTTAATTTTATTTATTCGGTTTAAAAATGTGTTATTTTTTTTGTTAAAAATAATTATCTGGGTTTATTTGTCCGCTTTAAATTAATTTTTAGGTTTTTTTGCTCCATATTTGGATCGACCTTGCTTTCTATCTTTTACTCCTGATGCATCTAAAGTTCCTCTAATTATATGATATCTTACACCTGGAAGATCTTTAACTCTTCCTCCTCGAATTAAAACTACTGAATGTTCTTGAATATTATGTCCTATACCAGGTATATAAGCAGTTACTTCAAAACCAGAAGTTAAACGAACTCGAGCTACTTTTCTTAGTGCAGAGTTTGGTTTTTTAGGAGTCGTAGTATATACACGAGTACAAACCCCCCGTCTTTGAGGACAACTTTTTAGTGCAGGAGATTTTGTTTTCTTTTTTATTTGTTGTCGTTCTTGTCTGATTAATTGTTGAATTGTAGGCATAAATTAAGGTGTCTTGAAGTTAGATAAATCAATATTTGCTTTTTAGCTATAAGAATAAAAGCTTATTTTTTAGTTTCAGAAGAAGAAATTCCATATTTTTTCATGAATCTTTCAACTCTTCCTTCAGTATCTAATATTCTTTGGGCACCAGTATAAAACGGGTGGTTACCAGACCAAATATCGACATTTAGCTCGGGTTTAGTGGACCCTACTGTCATAATAAGTTGGCCGTCACAATAAACTTTGCTTTCTGCGTACCATTTTGGGTGAATATTCTTTTTAGGCATAACAATTTAGTTTTATTTAAAATAGATTAACGTTTTGAGAATTGTGAAGCTTTGCGGGCTTTCTTTAATCCATATTTCTTGCGTTCCACGGTCCTAGAGTCTCTAGTTAGGTATCCTTCGAATTTTAAAACACTTCTATGATCCGGATTAAGTTTACATAAAGCTCTAGATAAGCCTAATCTTATAGCTTCTGTTTGTCCGGTTAAGCCTCCCCCATTCGCTGTTACAAAGACATCATATTTCGATTCCAATCCCAAGCTGCTCAAAGGTGATTTTGAAATTCTCAAGTAATTAGGACTATATTGTAAATAGATTTCCGCTGAAACGCCATTTATTATTACATTCCCTGAGCCAGGTATGAGTCTAACTCGAGCTATAGATTCTTTTCTATGTCCTGTTCCAGAATACATTGTTGTTAAATTATTTTCCATGTGTATAATTTTTAATCTATATTTAAAGTTTCCGGTTTTTGAGCCCCATGAGGATGGTTTGGCCCAGAATATACTTTTAAGTGTGTAAATAAAGATCTCCCAAGCCTACCTTTTGGAAGCATTCCTTTAACAGCTTTTTCTATGATTCTATTTGGAATACGCTTTTGTAATTCTTGAAAGGTTTCTATTGTTAATCCTCCAGGTCGTCCCGAGTGGCGTCGATAAAATTTATCCCTGGTTTTTTTTCCAGTAACTACAACTTTATCTGCATTTATAACAATTACAGATTGTTTTATAGGGTTACTCGGGTTATAGCTAGGTTTATTCTTTCCTAATAAAACTTTGCTAATTTCAGTAGAAATTCGGCCTAAGTTTTTTTCTTCGGCATCAACAATAAACCAAGTATATTCTTCTTTTTCGTTTGTAGTAAATATCGTTTTATTCATATTGTATTTTTCGATCTATTCTTTATTTTATTATTTTCTTCAATAAAACATTTTATTTTTATTTTATCATCTGCTTAACTATTTGCTTGACTTTTATTATTTTTCTCCTTAGGTAAATTTATACCTAATCTTTTTTTTAATGCATCTATAACTTCTTCTGCTGATTTTTGTCCAAAATTTTTTATTTCTAAAAGATCTTCTTGAGAATAATCTAGTAAATCTGCAACAGAGTGAATTTGAGCTCTTTTTAGACAATTATATGCTCTAACTGATAGTTGTAAATCTTCGATTAATATTTGATTAATTTTTGATTCATCTTCTTTTTCATAATCTTTTTCCGATTTAAAATGTATATTTTTCAATGGGCTAAAAAGATTAGTTAAAATAGAAGAGCTTTGGCTTACAGCCTCTTTGGGAGTAATACTTCCGTTGGTCCAAACTTCTAAAATAAGCCTATCTTTAATAACATTTTGATTATATCTAAAATCTTCTACAATATAATTAACCTTTTTCACTGGCATGAATATGGAATCTATTTGTAAAAAATCATTAGTGTCCGAATCTATGCTTTTTTCTACTAACTTATAACCTTTCCCTTGTTCAAGATAAAACTCCATTTCCAATATGCTGTTACTGCAGATTGTGGCTATGTATTGTTTAGGGTCTATTAGAGTTACCTCTGGAGCTAAAGAAAAATCTCCGGATGTAACTATGGAAGGACCTTGGATTCTTACTCTCCCAATAGATTTGGATTCTATTTGTCCTTTAAAAATCACTTCTTTAAGGTTTAATAAAATTTCTAGAACATCCTCACGAACTCCAGGAATAGTTGAAAATTCATGACTTACTCCAGAAATTCTAACTGCTGAGATTGCTATTCCCTCTAAATCGGACAGTAAAACTCGTCTTAGAGCATTTCCCACTGTTATTCCTTGTCCTTGTTCTAAACCATCTATTATAAACTTATCATATAAGTCTCGACTCCCATCGCTTCTAGACTCAATACATTCTATTTCGAATGAAGGCATATATGTATTCCGTTAAATTTAAAATATATTAGAGTAAATTAAACACGGCGTTTTTTTGGTGGTCGGCAACCATTATGAGGTATAGAAGTAATATCTCTAATTAAAGTTACTTCTAATCCTGTTGCTTGTAAAGCTCGTATGGCTGTTTCTCGACCTGCTCCGGGTCCGCTAACTAGAACTTCAGCCTTTTTCATTCCTTGATTTATGGCTTCTTTACTAGCTTTTTCAGCTGCTATTTGCGCAGCGAAAGGTGTTCCTTTTTTTGCGCCTTTAAATCCAATAGCTCCAGAAGAAGCCCAAGAAACAGTATCTCCATTCATTGTCGTTATTGTGATTATTGTGTTATTAAACGTTGATTGAATGTGAGCTACTCCAGCTGGAGCTGTTTTTTTATTTTTTTTTGTAGTAGATTTTTTGATTTGTTTGGCCATTTTGAAAGAGTTTTGTTTGATAGACTTTACTTTTTTAATTTAAACATACTTATGATGTTATTTAGTTACTTTTTTCTTTCCTGCTACTGTTTTTTTAGACCCTCTTCTAGTACGGGCATTTGTTCGAGTTCTTTGTCCTCTTAAAGGTAATCCTGATCTATGACGACGGCCTCGGATACAATTAATTTCCATTAATCTTTTTATGTTTAAAGATTCAATTCGTTTAGCTGCTCCTTCTACTTGATACTCTTGATCAATAATTTCTCTTATAGACATCACTGCATTATCGTCTAAGTCTTTACATCTTATATTAAAATCTACATTTGCTTTGTTTAAAATTGTTTGTGCACTCGATAATCCGATCCCATAAATATAGGTTAATGCAATTTCAATTCTTTTATTTTTTGGTAAATCAACCCCAGCTATACGTGCCATTTTATTTTCCTCCTACAAATAGCCCTACGATACATTATAAATATTATTTACGTTTTGATTTTGCTCCACCTTGCCTAACCTTTAGCCTAGGATCAGATTTGCAGATTACGTATGTTCTACCTCTTCGTTTTACAACTTGACAATCTTTGCTTCTGTTTTTTAAAGTACCTATTGAGCTGACTACTTTCATTATTAACCTCTAAATTATATTCTTGAATAAAATTATGCTATTTTTGTGAAATTACTTTATATCTTTAAGAAATTGAAATCTTAGTAAAGGTAATTAAATTGTATTTAATTCTTATTGGAAAACTAAATTTTTTATTTTCAACTAAAAAGAATATATATTATTTCATAATATTCTCGTAGTTTTTTGAAATCAAATATGTTTGAACTTGTTTTGAAGTATCAATTGCCACGCCTACTAAAATCAATAAAGAAGTGGCTCCTAACCCTTTGAAAGTCGATATGTTAGTTAAACTTTCTATTAAGCTCGGAATGACAGCAATTAGTGCTAAAAATAAGGCTCCTAAGAATGTTAGTCTATTCAGGGTTTTTTGTAAATAATCTCTTGTAGCTTTTCCAGGTCTTATTCCGGGTATACTAGATTCCATTTTTTTTAAATTTTGTGCTACATCGTTTGGATTTAAAACTAACGACGTGTAAAAATAGCTGAAAAATAAGATTAATACAAAATAAAATAATAAATAAATATTTTTACTATTTCCTGAAGGTGAAAAAAGATTTAGGATATTATTAATTAATTCATTGCTCGTCAATTGACTTATATAGGAAGGTAGTACTAATACAGCCGAGGCAAAAATAATAGGCATGACCCCTCCTTGGTTTAATTTCAGAGGTAAGTAACTTGTTTTTGTTTGACTTTGCCCTTGGCTTAATTGTTTTGCAGAAACAATTGGAATTCTTCTAGCTCCTTCCTGCACGAATATTATCCCAATAATCATAACTAGAAAGATAAAAACAAGTAAGAAAAGTTCTAGTAATTCATTGTTTGAAGCGATCGGACTTGGTTTTTGTTGTAAAAGTTTCGGCAATCCAGATATGATATTTACAAAAATTAATAAAGACGGTCCGTTTCCTATTCCTTTTTCGGTAATTTGCTCAGAAAACCACATAATTATCATTGAACCTGTTGCTAAAGCTAAAGTCATGGAAATTACAAATTCTACATTCCAATTGAAAACATATGGTCGTACCCAAAAGGATATTCCTACGCTTTGTACAATAGCCCATCCTAATGCTAAAAATCTAGTAAATTGAGTAATTTTTTGTCTTCCACTTTCTCCTTCTTCTTTTTGTAATTTTTCTAAAGCTGGGATTGAAGTGGTTCCTAATTGCATAATGATAGAAGCATTTATATAGGGAACTATTCCTAGAGCAAAAAGCCCTATAGAAGCAAATCCGCCACCTGAAAAAATGTTTAAGAAGCTTACAATTGGATTATTTGAAATGCTTTCATAAAAAGCATCATGATCTACCCCTGGCACAGGAATAAATGTGCCTAATCGAGATAAAATTACTAAAGAAAGAGTCATAATGATTCTTTCTTTTATGTCTTTTGTATTAGAAGCTGTTCTTTGTTTTTGCATTAACTTAATTTATCTATTTCGAAGAATTTTACAATTAATAGACCTAGTTTAGTTTTTCAAAAACTAGGCCCATAGCTTTTTTATATTATGTCTCTTTCAGATGAAATTTGACTAAATGTTTTTAAATGATTAAATGCATCTACTGCAGCTCTAGCATTATTTAATGGGCTGCTAGATCCTAATTGTTTTGCTAATATGTTTTTTACTCCTCCTAATTCCAACATTGTTCTTACCGCGCCTCCTGCGATTACCCCTGATCCGGGTGCAGAAGGTCTAATTATAACTTTAGCAGCTCCAGATTGTCCAGTTATTACATGAGGAATTGAGTTATTTTTTGTTATAGCAATTGTAACTAGGTTTTTTTTCCCATCGGTTACAGCTTTTTTCACAGCTCCTATAACATCACTAGCTTTTCCAACCCCAACTCCTACTTGTCCTTTTTCATTTCCGATAACTAAAATTGCTCGGAAACTAAGTTTTTTCCCGCCTTTTACAACTTTTGTTACTCGTCGTATTTGTACTACTCGTTCTTGCCACTCTGTTTCTTTTTCTTTTAGCTTATTTGTTTTTTTTCGATTAGACATATTTTACAATTTAATTAATTTAAAATTTAAGACCTTCGTCTCGTGCTGCATCAGCTAATGCTTTGATTCTTCCATGATATAATCGCCCCCCTCTGTCGAAAACTACAGTAGTAATTTTGTTCTCAAGTGATTTTTTTGCAATCGCTCTTCCAACAACCTCAGACGCTTCACAAGTAGAACTAGACTTCACTAAAGATTTAATTTCTTTATCTAAAGTTGAGCTAGAAGCAATTGTTTTCCCAATTGTGTCATCAATAATTTGTGCATAGATGTGAGTGTTTGAACGAAATATTGATAATCTAGGTTTATCTGGAGTTCCTTTTACTTTATCTCTAATTCGTGCTTTAATTTTATCTATTGAGCTTTGATTATTTTTTTTCATATAGATTGATTATTTTTTACCTGCTTTTCCAACTTTTTGTCGAACAAATTCTCCTTCATAACGTATTCCTTTTCCCTTGTAGGGTTCAGGTGGTCGGATTGCTCTAATATTCGCTGCTACTTGTCCAACTAATTCTTTGTCTAATCCGGATATTAAAATTGAGGTATTTGCTTCTACAGAAATATCTATCCCAGCTGGCGTATCAAGTTCTACAGGATGGCTAAATCCAACATTCAGTATTAATTTTTTTCCTTGTACTTGAGATCTATATCCCACTCCTTGTAAACTCAACTTCTTTTTAAAACCGTCTGTAACCCCTATAATCATATTAGAAATTAATCTTCTATATAATCCATATAGTTGTTGAGATTTTATAGATTTATTAGTGGCTGCTACTTGAAGAGTTTCTCCTTCTTTTACAACATGTATCGCATCTGGAATGTGCTTTGATAGTTGACCTTTTGGTCCTTTAATAGTTAATAAATTAGACTCAAGAAGAACGCTTATTTTATCAGGGATTTTAACGGGTATTTTTCCTATTCTAGACATACTTTACCTAATTTTTGTAGTGATAGGGGTTACTCAAATAGTAACACCATTTTTTATAAAACTTTTATATTCTTTTTTATATTATATTTAAGCTACCAAATATAGCATAAAACTTCTCCACCAAGACCTTGGCTTCTTGCTTTTGAATCAGCCATAACTCCTTTAGATGTAGAAATAATTGCAATTCCTAATCCGCCTAAAACTCGTGGTAGTTCTTTTTGGTTTGCGTATATTCTCAAACCTGGTTTACTTACCCTTTTTAAAGAAGAAATTACAGGCTGACGGTTTTTTCCTTTATATTTCAAAGAAATTAATAACTCTTTTGTTAAGTTTTCTTCAATGCTTTCAACACTTTGTATAAATCCTTCTTCTAGTAACACTGCTGCAATATTTTTGGTCATCTTAGTAGCAGGAACTTGTACAATTTGATGTCGCGCTAAGTTTGCATTTCGTACTCGTGTTAGCATATCCGCTATTGTATCATTAACCACTATATCTCCTCACATTTAATTTTTTATTTTTATTTAATTGTCATTAAAAGGCATTCCAAGTGCCTTTAATAAAGCAACTCCTTCTTGTTGAGTTTTAGCTGTTGTTGTTATAGCAATATCAAATCCTCTGATTTGATCAACTTTATCGTACTCAATTTCCGGGAACATTAATTGTTCTTTTATCCCTAGATTATAATTACCTCGCCCATCAAAAGATTTTACGCTAATCCCTTTAAAATCTCTTATTCTCGGTAATGAAAGATTTATAAGTCGTTCTAAAAAAGAGTACATTATGTCTTTTCTCAATGTTACAGCAATTCCTACTGGAACATTTTCTCTAATTTTAAATCCAGCAACTGCTTTTCTAGATTTTGTTACTACAGGTTGTTGGCCACTTATAGCAGCAATCTCTTTTATACTACTTTCTAAAGCTTTATTGTTTCTAGAAGCTTCCCCTAGTCCTCTATTAATGACTATTTTTGTTATTTTTGGAACCTGATGAATATTTGTATATTTGAATTGCTCCATTAGTGATGGAACAACTTTTTCTTTATAATAAGATCTTAGTTTTGTACTCATAAATTAATTTTTACTTACTAGCTTTTTAAAGATACGTACTCTTTTCCCTTCTTCTGTTTGTTGATAACAGACTCTACTAGCTATATTATGCTCTTTGCTGTAAAGCATCACGTTAGAGCTGTGAATCGGTGCTTCAAATTGGGAGATTTTTCCAACTTCACCTTCTTTTTTTGGTTTCACATTTTTTTTCTTGATATTTATTTCTTTAACCACTACTTGGTTTGTACTTTTTAATACTCTTATTATTTCCCCTATTTTTCCTTTTTCTGAACCAGATATTATTTTTACAGTATCTCCTTGTTTAATATATTTTGAGAATATTATGGCTTGTTTTTTACTCATTACAGCACCTCCGGGGCCAATGAAACAATTTTTGTAAACTCTTTATCTCTTAATTCTTTTGCTACTGGGCCAAAAACTCTAGTCCCGCGTGGGTTATTTTCTTTGTTTATAATAACTGCAGCATTATCATCAAATCTAATCGACATCCCATCTTTTCGCTTAATAGTTTTTTTAGTTCTCATAACAACAGCTCGAACAACATCTGATCTTTTAACTGGCATGTTAGGAGACGCGACTTTCACTACTCCGATGATAACATCTCCTATGTTGGCATATTTCCTGTTACTACCTAATATTCGGATGCACATGATTTGTTTTGCTCCACTATTATCTGCAACATTTAAATATGTTTGTGTTTGTATCATATTAACTTAATCTCCAATTGTATCTGTTTTTAATTGTATATATTTTTGTTTTATTTCTTTTAAAGCCCAGCGTTTTGTTTTACTTAATGGCCTAGTTTCAGAAATAATTACATAATCTCCAATATTACATTCATTATTTTCATCGTGTACTTTATATCTTTTAGTTTTAGAAATTACCTTTCCATATTTTTTATGAGTAATTTTATTTTCAATCGCTACCACTATTGTTTTGTCCATTTTATCACTTACTACTGTTCCTGCTCTTTCTTTAATAGCCATATAATTTAAAGGTGATGATTAATTTCTGCGTAAATTTTCTATTGTTAATAATTGAGCTATTTTGCGTTTTAGATGTTTAAACGCATGTGGTTTAAAAGATTGTCTTGTAGCTTTTTGAAGTCGTAATTCAAAAAGTTGTTTTTTTGCTTCTATAATCTCGTTTTTTAATACCTGAGTATCTAATTTTTTTAATTCTTCAAAATCTTTAAAAGACATATTAATTCTCTTTTCCTATAAATTTTGTTTTAATGGGTAACTTATATGATGCATTTTTTAATGCTTCATATGCAGTTGCCTGAGGGACTCCATTGATTTCAAATAACACATGTCCTGGCTTTATTACAGCTACCCAATATTCTGGAGATCCTTTACCTGAACCCATTCTAGATTCCGCTGCTCTAGCAGTAATAGATTTATCAGGAAAAACTCTAATCCATAATTTTCCACTACGTTTTACAAATCTGGTAATGGATCTTCTTGTAGCTTCAATTTGTCTTGACGTTAGCCAAATCGGTTCTAGTGCTTGAAGTCCGTATTCGCCAAATACGATACTATTTCCACGTGTTGCAGTTCCACGAAGTCTACCTCGATGAGGTTTACGATATTTTGTTCTTTTTGGGCTAAGCATTATTTATATTGCGTTATGGTTAAAAGATAATTATGTTTTATTTAATCAGTTAGTGACGTTTTCTTGTCTGTTTTCGTTAACATAGGAGTTTTCTCACCGTTAAAGACCCAGACTTTTATGCCTAAAATCCCATAAATAGTGAATGCTTTTTTTGTCGCATAATCTATGTCAGCTCTTAAAGTTTGTAATGGCACTCTTCCTTCTCGAACCCATTCTGTTCGTGCAATTTCAGCTCCATTTAATCTACCAGAAACTTGCACTTTAATTCCTTGAACATCTGCTCTTTGTGCTTTTTGTATCGCTTGTCTAGTTGCACGTCGGAAAGCTACACGTTTTTCTAATTGTTGAGCAATAAATTCTGCGATAATAGAAGCATCCCCATCTGATTTTTCGATTTCATTTACGTTTATTCGTATTTGTTTTTTATTTTTTGTTAATTTATTCAAATCTTCTTTAAGCTTTCCAATGCCACTTCCAGACCTACCTACAATGACACCTGGTCGAGAGGTATGTATATCTATTTCAACTTGGTTAGATTTTCTGTTAATTAAGATTTTAGAAATTCCAGCTGAATTTAACTCTTTTTCTATATGTGATCTAATTTTAAAATCTTCCTCAATGATACTTGGATAGTTTTTTGATGTTTCAAACCAAGATGAACGGTGAGTTTGAGTAATTCCTAAACGGAAACCTAATGGATGTGTTTTTTGTCCCACGATAAATATTTCCTTTAAATTGATATATAATTAATGTCTTTTTCAATATGGTGTTATATTATTCAATCTGACTTACAGAAATTGTAATATGACACATTGGTTTTTTGATTTTAAATCCTCTTCCTTGAGATCTAGGCCTAAAGCGTTTTAAAATTGGTCCGGGATCAGCATAGGCCGTGCTAACTAATAATTCACTTTTTATAAGGCCCTTATTATTTTGGGCATTAGAAGCAGCCGATTGTAATACTTGTAAAACTGGCTTACAAGCAGAATATGGCATAAATTCTAGAATCATTAATGCATCTTTATATGATTTGCCTCGGATTTGATTTAGTACACGTCTGACTTTATTGGGTGACATTCTAATATATTTAGCAATAGCTTTCGCCGTTTTGTTTGTCAAATCTGAACTCATAGTTATTATTTATTTAAATTAACGTTTAGCTTTTTTATCACTTTTTATATGTGATCTAAAATTACGAGTAGGAGAAAATTCTCCTAGTTTATGCCCTACCATTTGATCTGTAATATATACAGGAACATGTTGCTTTCCATTATAAACAGCTATAGTGTGACCTACCATGTTAGGTAAAATAGTAGAGGCTCTAGACCAAGTTTTTATAGTAGTTAGTTTTTTCCCTTCTATATTTAAGTTATCAATTTTTTTTGATAAATGAGATGCAACAAAAGGTCCTTTACGAAGTGATCGACTCATTTGGATATTTGATATTATTTATTGTTATTTATTTCTACGAATAATGTAAAAATCGCTATATTTATTTCTTTTTCTAGTTTTAATACCTAATGCAGGTTTTCCCCATGGAGTAACAGGCCTTGCTCTTCCGATTGGAGATCTTCCCTCTCCGCCCCCATGAGGGTGGTCTACTGGGTTCATCACAACTCCTCGAACCGTAGGTCTAATTCCTAACCATCTGTGACGTCCTGCTTTTCCTGATCTTATATTACTATGATCTAAATTTCCAACTTGTCCAATTGTTGCGTAACATTTATAGCTCACTAATCGAACTTCGTTTGAAGGTAATTTTAATGTAACAAATTCCCCTTCTTTAGCTACAACTTGTGCATAAGACCCAGCAGCTCTAGCTAATTGACCACCCCTTCCTGGGATTAATTCTATATTATGCACAGATATTCCTAGGGGAATATTGCTTAATGGTAAGGAATTGCCAATTTCTAGTGGAGCATTTTCACCCGAAAAAACTACTGCTCCAACATTTAAATTTTTAGGTTGTAAAATATATCTTTTTTCCCCATCTTTATAATGTAAAAGAGCAATCCGTGCATTTCTATTCGGATCGTATTCGATTGCTGCAACTTTAGCTTCAATTCCAACTTTTTTTCTTTTAAAATCTATAATTCTGTAACGTTGTTTATGACCACCACCATGATGACGAGTTGTTATAACACCTCTATTATTGCGTCCTCCTGTAGATACTTTTTTTGATAATAAAGTTTTTTCAGGTTTTTGTTTTGTTATTTCTGCAAAATCAGAAATGGCTCTACCTCTTGTTCCTGAAGTATACGATTTGTAAACGCGTATTCCCATAAGTTATGTTTTCTAAGTTAAATATCGATCAAAGTTTATTATTTTTCGGAAAATAGGTTTATTGAATTTCCGGGGGATAAAGTTACAATAGCTCTTTTGTAATTAGGTTTATTTCCACTGAATTTGCCTAATCTTCTTTGTTTTCTACTTGTGTGATGTGTATTTACAGATGTGACTTTTACTTGAAATAAATATTCAATAGCTAATTTGATTTCAGGTTTTGTTGCTTTAACATCCGTAGCAAAACTATATTGATTTGATTCTAATAATTTCGTTGCCTTATCAGTTATAATCGGGTATTTAATTAAGTCGATTAATCTTGCAGGTTCTGTTTTAATCATGATATATATGTTGAATGTTTTCTAATGCGTCTTCAGTAATAATAATGTTCTTGGCACGAAGAATATCGTTTATATTTAATGTGTTTGAATATAATAATTTTAAATTAGTTATATTTCTAGTAGACAGAAAGAGCTTTTGATTAGGCGTTTTAGCAATCAAAAGATTAGTTTCCTGCGAAATTATGAAATTATCTAGTTTTCTTAATACTTCTTTAGTAGAAGCATTTTCTAATGAAGGAATAAAATTTTCTACTATTCTAATTTTTTTATTTGATAAATATAATGCCGTCTGTAAAGCTAATCTCCATTCTTTATGATTGATTTTCTTTTCATATGAATGTGGTTTAGGTCCAAATGTCACTCCTCCCCCATTCCATAATGGAGAGTTTTTAGATCCTGATCTTGCTTGTCCTGTTCCTTTTTGTTTCCAAGGTTTTTTCCCACCAGCTCGAACTTCACTTCGTGTTTTTGTACAAGCGTTTCCTTTTCTAAATCCACTATTTTGAGCAGTAACTGCTCTGTGTAATAAATATTTAGAGTTATGTTCACTAATTTTTAATGATAAAGAAATCTCTTTGTTTAAAAGAGTTGTTTTATCACAGCTTTCTAGTTTATAAGTTATTTTTTCTAATGCTGCCATTATTTTATTTTCTTTGTTTTATTTTATGTAATAAAAGAACCTTATTTTTAGCGTTATTTTATGCTTAATAAGTTACCTGTTTTTCCAGGAACTGAACCTTTTACTACTAAAAGATTGTTCTCTTCATTTATATAAACTACTTTTAGGTTTTTAATCATAGTTTGTTTTCCACCCAAACGACCAGCCATTTTTTTCCCAGGAAATACTCGGCCTGGAGTTGTACCTTGACCAATAGATCCTGGTTCTCTGTGGTTTTTGGATCCATGGGTCATCGGTCCTCTAGTAAAATTATGACGTTTTATAGTTCCAGCAAATCCTTTTCCAATACTTTTTCCAGAAATTGATACAGTTTGTCCGACAGTAAATAAATTTACAGTAATTTTATCGGATAATTTAAATTCATCTGTTTTATTAACAAGATACTCTTTCAAATATTTTAGAGGAGGTGATTCTGATTTTTGGAGATGGCCTAATGATGGCTTAGTTAAATTTTTATTTGAGATCTGACCATACCCGATTTGAATAGCATTATAGCCTTCTTTTTCTACTTTTTTTATTTGTGTTATAAGGCAAGGACCTGCTTTAATAACTGTTACAGGCGTTGCGTACCCAAATTCGTCGAATATTTGTGTCATTCCTAGTTTTGTACCTAGAATTCCTAAACTCATAGTATTAATATTATGTATTAATTTTATACAAATAACGTCATATTGTTATCTTAAAGAGCTAGTTTACATATTTATTGTATTATTACTTTATAAAATAACATATTACTTTTTAAATTTTGTTGTTTTATTACAATTTGATTATTTTTAGACGATTACGATTTATATTTACATTGTACGGATAATACTACTTGTAAAAAATAAAATTTCATTTAAAAATGTACTCAATTAATGCGTTTTAATTTTATATATTAACTTATCTAAATACTGATATGGGAAAAGTTGTAGGAATTGATTTAGGAACGACAAACTCAGTTGTCGCAGTTATGGAAGGTGGTAAACCTTCTGTAATTGCCAACGCGGAGGGATTTAGAACTACGCCCTCAGTTGTAGCTTACACAAAAAACGGTGATCGTTTAGTTGGACAAATCGCTAAACGTCAAGCTGTAATAAACCCAGAAAACACTTTTTATTCAGTAAAAAGATTCATTGGTCGCAAATCTGATGAGGTTTCAGAAGAGTTAAAACAAGTGTCTTATGTGGTTAAAACAGATAGTAACGGTAATATCAAGTTAGAGTGTCCAGCATTAAAAAAAGAATTTTCTGCAGAAGAAATGTCTGCTGAAGTTTTACGCAAATTGGCAACAGATGCAAGTACATATTTAGGTGAAACTATTTCACAAGCAGTTATAACAGTCCCTGCTTATTTTAACGATTCTCAAAGACAAGCAACGAAAGATGCTGGTAGAATAGCTGGATTAGAAGTTCTTAGAATTATTAATGAACCTACTGCAGCTTCTTTAGCATATGGCCTAGACAAAAAAAATAATGAAACGATACTAGTTTTTGACTTAGGGGGTGGGACATTTGATGTTTCTGTATTAGAAGTTGGCGATGGAGTCTTTGAAGTTTTATCAACTTCAGGTGATACTCATCTTGGGGGAGATGATTTTGACGAAAAAATTGTGCATTGGTTATTATCTGAATTTAAAAAAGAAAATAGTGTAGAGTTGAACAAAGATAGACAAGCTTTACAAAGATTAACTGAAGCAGCTGAAAAAGCTAAAGTTGAATTGTCTAGTTTGACTGAAGCAGAAATTAATTTACCATTTATCACTGCAACAGATACAGGTCCAAAGCATCTGGAAAGAAAAATTACTCGTGGTAAATTTGAAGAGCTATGTTCATCTCTTATTGATAGAGCTAGAATACCAGTAGAAAATGCTTTAAAAGATGCAAAATTGGATTCAAGTAAAATTGATGAAGTTGTATTGGTGGGGGGATCTACAAGAATTCCCGCTATCAAACAATTAGTTAAAAAATTACTTGGTAAAGAGCCAAATCAGACAGTAAACCCGGATGAAGTTGTTGCAGTAGGGGCAGCTGTTCAAGCTGGAGTTTTAGCTGGGGAAGTAAAAGATATTTTATTGTTAGATGTTACACCTCTTTCTCTAGGTGTGGAAACTTTAGGCGGAGTAACTACACGTATAATACCAAGAAATACTACTATACCTACTAAAAAATCAGAGGTTTTTTCAACTGCTGTTGATAATCAACCAAATGTTGAAATTCATGTTCTACAAGGTGAAAGAGAATTTTCAAAAGATAATAAAAGTCTAGGCACATTTAGATTAGATGGATTATTGCCTGCCCCTAGAGGGGTCCCGCAAATTGAAGTAACATTTGATATTGATGCAAATGGCATACTTTCTGTAACAGCAAAAGATAAAGGTACAGGTAAACAACAATCTATAACTATTACTGGAGCTTCTACCTTACCTTCAGAAGAAGTTGATAGAATGGTTAAAGAATCAGAACAAAATGCAGCGGCTGATAAAGAAAAACGTGAAAAAATTGATTTAAAAAATCAGGCTGATTCTCTTTGTTATCAATCTGAAAAGCAAATTAAAGATTTAGCAGATAAAATAAATTCAGAAGAAAAAGAAAAAATTGAAAACTTAATTTCAAAACTTCGAGTTGCTATTCAAGAAGATAAATTCGAAGAAATGAAAGCGTTGTCTTCTGATCTACAAAAAGAATTAATGGAAATTGGAAAAAAAGTGTATTCTTCTAATCCCGAAAATACTAACACGAATCCATCAAATACAAATTTTTCAGATTCTGTAATTGATGCTGATTTTTCGGAAAGTAAATAAAAAACTTGTACCAGGTGTGAGATTCCTGGTACAAGTTTTTTAATTATGTATATCGATTTACCATTGACTCTTTAGCTTCATACATTAGTTCTAAAGTGATTTCAGAGCTGTTTTTGTTAAGGGCAAATTTTTCTGTATTTCGTTTTATTTTAGATCTTACAAAGCCAGGTACTTTTTTTAATTCTTCTTCAGCTTCTTTGTTCCACGGAATTTTTCCGGTTTCTTGTCTTGTTTCTTTTAAAGGCTTAAAAAGTCCTATTTTTTTTGTGTCATGGCCTCCAAAAAGCTCTAAGAGATGATCTTCCATACCTAAGGTAAAAGAATTATATATTAAATCTGAGATTTGATTCGTCCCTTCATAACCTATAAACGGTTTGTAACTTAAAGGAAAGTTTTGTATATGTACAGGTGAAGAAATAACCCCACATGGAATATTAAGTCGTTTTCCTATATGCCTTTCCATTTGAGTACCAAAAATTGCCCCTGGTTCTGCTTTAGTTATCAAATTAGCAACTACATTATAATCTTCTGTTATTAATACGTTATCACATAAACCTTTAACTTCATTTTTAAACCATTCTTCGTCATATTTACAATAGGTACCTGCCCATGCAACATGAATTCCCATTTCTTGACTTAATATTTTTGTAATTGCAGCAGAGTGAGTTGAATCGCCAAAAACTATCGCTTTTTTTCCCGTAAGGTTTTGACAATCTATTGATCTAGAAAACCAAGAAGATTGAGATTGAAATTTTGTTTCCAGAATGATAAGTTCTTCATAAGAACAGGGGTAATTTTGTGTCTTTAAGACCTGTTCAATTTTTCTAATAAACTTAGCTAGTCCAAGTGTACCTATAGGGGCGATGTCTATATAAGGCATATTAAATTCTCTTTTCAAATATTCTGCAGTTAGTAAACCAACTTCCCTATACGGCACAATATTAAACCAAGCTTGAGGCAATTTTTGTATATCGTGTACAGAAGCCTCATATGGTATTACCACATTAATTGTAATCTGTAGTTTTTCAAATAATTTTTTAAGCTCAGTTAAATCGTGCTGATTATGAAAACCTAAACACGATGGTCCTATTATATTTATCGAAGGACACGCTGTTCTTGATCTCTGTAACAAATTATATTTTTTTGCTTTTTCTATATAAAATACAATTATTTGTTCTAAGGTTCTATCTGAGGCTTGTAATTCGTTTATTCTATAGTGGTTCACATCCGCCAAAATTACGTCTGATTTTGAGGTTGAAGACGCGCGATTTACAAAATTCTCTAGATCTTCTTGAAGAATACTTGAAGTACAAGTAGGAGTTAGTATGATCAAATCTGGTTCTTCTTCTAAATCTTTTCTAATTATATTTTCAATTACTTTTTCTTGGGACCCTCTAGCTAAAACGTGTCTATCTACAACACTAGTAGTAACTGGCGTAAATTCTCTCTCTCTTTCTAACATTGATTTCATTACATTGTTAACCTAGATTCTAATACTAATAATGTTAGTACCCGGCTTCAAAACCGTACCAGAGATTTTCATCTCATACAGCTCCTCAAAACGAATTAATTGTATAAAATTGATCTGTTAATTATTAATTAATGAATACGATAAATAATATAGCAAAGATTAACGAGTTTATACATATTTTAATTTTTAGGAAATTATTTAACAGACTTCTTCTCAATTTATATTATTCATTTTCTATTTCAAACTGACTAGAAAAAATATACTTTTTGAATAATAAGATCTCGTTTCGTGACTACGTAGGCAGTAGTAAAAACTTTAATATATTTTTATAGCTTTTTATCCTGGATATTATTCCTTTTCTAGTTTTGGTACACGTTAATTCGTGTTAGGCTTTTGCTTTTTAGTCAATCCTGCATTTGAACTATTAAATTTCCAAATGTTTTCCAGTTCCTTGTTTAATTTTTACGTTTTTTTTAGATAAAGAAAATACTTTGTGAGATTGAATTATCATTTTATAATTCTTCTAATGGACGTTAGTTATACTTCAATACTTAAACGAATCTCCTCGAACAATATCGAGCCCCTCAAAATTTAATCGAGATGATTGGGGAACAAAGCTTTAAACTTTTATCATAAAAAACTACCAATTTTCTTATGCTTAAACTTAAAAATTTTGCCAAATTTTATATCAAGAAAACTGATTTATCCACCCATTTTGGAAACAGGAATTTCACCTGGAATCAAACAAAGTTATAATTTTGAATTTTTTAAAATTACGATCCTTTCCCAGATAAGTTATAGATCAACAGGTCGCACGAAGTAATCATCTCCTAAAGGTGCATGCATGATGGCATGTACATTTTTGAAAGAGCTAGCAATTCTTAAAGTTCCTATGTGAGCTGGCCCAGCATACATCCAGTAGGCTAGTTTCATTAAAATTTCTCCTTAATAATTTATTAGGCAATTAAATTTGCATTTATATGTATTTTTCAAAAAATTATTCTTTATTCTTTTAATAAAATTATACATATAAAGTTTTTTTAATATTTCTTTTTAAAACTAATTTAAGAATTGAGTCTTTTTTTGAAAAATTTCCCGACAGAAAATGCTGGTAATTTACTAGCTGGAATTTCCATTTTTTCTCCTGTTTTAGGGTTTCTTCCTTCCCTTGACTTTCTTTCTCTTAATTCAAATGAGCCAAATCCTACTAAGGTTAATTTTTCTCCCGAAGCTACAACATCAATAATAGTTTCTAAAATCGTGGTAAGAACTAATTCCGTTTCTTTTTTTGTTAGATTAGCTTTCTTCGCAACTACACTAATTAATTCTGCTTTATTCATGTACTTGTGCTATTTTGTTATTTTTATACTATTACTGTATTTTTCAAATATATATATATTTGAAAAATACAGGGGAAATGCAGAGTTACCAAAAGTTAAGGGAGTTCTACTATCTTTTGATTAATTCTTAAAATGCATGATTTTTTAATTCGAAGTTTTTGTGACTTAGAGTTTGAACGTTTTTTAATATTAATAACAACTTTATTAGAAATTTACAAAAATTTTAGCAATAAAACAAGTTATATATTTTTAAATTATTTTTAACACACGTCATTTGCAAATCCATTAAAAAAACAAGAATATATTTTATATTCTTGTTTTTTATGAATTTAAAATAAGGGCTGTTTTAAGCCGCTACTTTTTGGTTAATAAAATCTACAGCTTGTTGAAGATTCGAGATTTTTTCTGCAGTCTCATCCGGAATTTCAATGTTGAATGCCTCTTCAATAGCCATTACTAACTCTACTGTATCTAATGAATCTGCTCCTAAATCATTCGCAAAATTTGCATCTTTTGTTACTTGATCTTTTTCAACTCCTAATTGTTCTGCGATAATCGTTTGTACTTTGTCAAAAACTTCTTTTTCAGTCATATGTGTACTTATCTTTATTAAAAATATTTTCTTTTTTTACCCTATCTCATCAAATGATAATAATCAAGTTTTATAAATACTATGACAATATATATTTTAAATATTTGGGTCTTCCGAAAATATTATAAGAATTGATTTACATCTTAATTATTGTTAACAGAAGTTTTTTTATAATAAAACTAAGACTAAAATAGTATATTGAAGAAATATATTTAAAACTTACTTAACCTATTCATTTTAAATTTTATATAAAAAGAGATAGGTGTTTTAAATTAAGTGAGAGTTTTTAATTTCTTGTCTCAGGTGAGGAGAATCTCAATGACAATAAGCTCTAAAGAGCAAGAGGCAAAAAAAGTTGCAATTAAAGTAGATAGAAATCCTGTCAACACTTCTTTTGAGAAATGGTCACAGCCTGGTCACTTTTCTCGTACTTTAGCAAAAGGTCCAAAAACAACTACTTGGATTTGGAACTTGCATGCAGATGCACACGATTTTGATAGTCATACCAGTTCACTAGAAGATATTTCTCGTAAAATATTTAGTGCACATTTCGGACAATTATCCATTATATTTTTATGGCTAAGTGGAATGTATTTTCATGGAGCTAGATTTTCTAATTACTCTGCATGGTTAAGTAATCCTACGTCAATTAAACCAAGTGCACAAGTTGTTTGGCCAATAGTGGGACAAGAAGTGCTTAACGGAGATGTTGGAGGAGGTTTCCAAGGTGTACAAATTACATCTGGTTTTTTCCAAATTTGGCGTGCTTCGGGAATTACAAGTGAAGTAGAGTTATATTGGTGTGCTTTAGCAGGGTTATTAATGTCTGGTTTAATGATCTTTGCTGGCTGGTTCCATTATCACAAAGCGGCACCAAAACTAGAATGGTTCCAAAATGCGGAATCTATGTTAAATCACCATTTATCTGGATTATTAGGTTTAGGGTGTTTATCTTGGGCGGGGCACCAAATTCATGTGTCTCTTCCGATTAATAAATTATTGGATGCTGGCGTAGCTCCACAAGAAATCCCTCTTCCTCATGAATTCCTTGTAAATAGAGATTTAATGAGTCAATTATATCCAAGTTTTAGTAAAGGTTTAGTTCCTTTCTTCACATTAAATTGGAGTGAATATTCCGATTTCTTAACTTTTAAAGGCGGATTAAATCCTGTTACTGGCGGGTTATGGTTAAGTGATACAGCTCATCATCATTTAGCATTAGCTGTTCTATTTATAGTAGCTGGTCATATGTATCGTACTAATTGGGGAATAGGCCATAGTATGAAAGAGATTTTAGAAGCTCATAAAGGTCCTTTCACTGGTGAAGGACATAAAGGGTTATATGAGATCCTAATTACATCTTGGCATGCTCAGTTAAGTATTAATTTAGCTATGCTTGGATCACTAAGTATTATAGTAGCACATCATATGTATGCTATGCCACCATACCCATATATAGCAACTGATTATCCAACACAATTATCTCTATTTACTCATCACATGTGGATTGGTGGATTCTGTGTTTGTGGGGCTGCTGCTCATGCTGGAATTTTTATGGTTAGAGATTATAATCCTGCACAAAATTATAATAATTTATTAGATAGAGTGATTCGTCATAGAGACGCAATTATTTCTCATTTAAATTGGATTTGTATCTTCTTAGGCTTCCACAGTTTTGGCTTATATATTCATAATGATACAATGAGAGCTTTAGGAAGAACACAAGATATGTTCTCCGATACAGCTATACAATTAAAACCTGTATTTGCTCAATGGGTTCAAAATATTCATACCCTTGCTCCAGGTAATACAAGCCCGAATTCTTTATCTACAGCAAGTTATGCTTTCGGTGGAGATGTAATAGCGGTTGGAAATAAAGTAGCAATGATGCCTATATCTCTTGGAACTGCTGATTTTATGGTTCATCATATCCATGCTTTCACAATCCATGTAACAGTTTTAATTTTATTAAAAGGAGTTTTATTCTCTCGTAATTCACGTTTAATTCCAGATAAAGCTAATTTAGGTTTCAGATTCCCATGTGATGGTCCAGGTAGAGGAGGCACTTGCCAAAGTTCTGCTTGGGATTCTGTATTCCTAGGGTTATTCTGGATGTACAATTGTATTTCTGTGGTGATTTTCCATTTCAGTTGGAAAATGCAATCTGATGTATGGGGAACTGTACAAGCAAATAATACTGTAACTCATATTACTGGTGGAAATTTTGCTCAAAGTTCTATTACAATCAATGGTTGGTTACGTGACTTCTTATGGGCTCAAGCATCTCAAGTAATTCAATCATACGGGTCTTCTTTATCTGCATATGGTTTAATTTTCTTAGGGGCACATTTTATTTGGGCGTTTAGCTTAATGTTCTTATTTAGTGGACGTGGTTATTGGCAAGAATTAATTGAATCTGTAGTTTGGGCACATAATAAATTAAATTTTGCTCCGGCTATACAACCGAGAGCTCTAAGTATTACTCAAGGACGTGCTGTAGGTTTAGCTCATTACCTTTTAGGTGGTATTGGAACTACATGGGCGTTCTTCTTAGAAAGAATTATTTCTGTAGGATAAAGATTAACTAATAATAAGGAAGAATTATGGCAACAAAATTTCCTAAATTTAGTCAAGCTCTTGCACAAGATCCAGCTACAAGAAGGATTTGGTATGGGCTTGCAACAGCGCATGACTTTGAAAGTCATGATGGGATGACAGAAGAAAATCTTTATCAAAAGATTTTTGCATCGCATTTTGGTCATATGGCCATTATATTTCTTTGGACGTCAGGTAACTTATTCCACGTGGCATGGCAAGGTAACTTTGAGCAATGGGTATTGAATCCATTAAAAGTTAAACCAGTAGCACATGCAATTTGGGATCCACATTTTGGTCAACCTGCTGTTAAAGCGTTTACTAAAGGCGGCGTTTTTTATCCCGTTAATATAGCTACTTCCGGGGTATATCACTGGTGGTATACGATAGGAATGAGAACAAATAATGATCTATATGCAGGATCGTTATTCCTTCTATTTTTAGCTGGAGTATTTTTATTCGCCGGATGGTTACATTTACAACCAAAGTTCCGACCTGGGTTATCTTGGTTTAAAAACAATGAATCTAGATTAAACCATCACTTATCGGGATTATTTGGTTTCAGTTCTTTAGCATGGTCAGGGCATTTAATACATATAGCTATTCCTGAAGCTAGAGGGCAACACGTTGGTTGGGATAATTTTACGAGAAGCCTTCCACATCCTGCTGGTTTAACTCCATTTTTCACAGGAAACTGGAGCGCGTATGCAAACAATCCTGACACGACAAATCACGTATTTGGAACTAGCGAAGGTTCTGGTACTGCGATTTTAACATTCTTAGGTGGTTTCCAACCTCAAACACAAGCATTATGGTTAACAGATATAGCTCACCATCATTTAGCAATTGGCGTAGTGTTTATATTTGCTGGTCATATGTACCGTACTAACTGGGGTATAGGGCACAGTTTAAAAGAAATTTTAGATGCTCATCGTCCACCTGGAGGTCGTTTAGGAGCGGGACATAAAGGATTATATGATACTATTACTAATTCTTTACATTTCCAATTAGGGTTGGCTTTAGCGTCTTTAGGTGTGATTACATCTTTAGTTGCACAACACATGTATGCATTACCGGCTTATGCATTTATTGCTAAAGACTATACAACACAAGCTGCTTTATATACGCATCATCAATATATCGCAGGTTTCTTAATGGTTGGGGCGTTTGCACACGGGGCTATCTTCTTTGTAAGAGATTATGATCCAGAACAAAACAAAAATAACGTTTTGGCTAGAATGCTAGAACATAAGGAAGCTATAATATCTCACCTAAGTTGGGTATCTTTATTTTTAGGATTCCATACTTTAGGATTATATATCCATAATGATGTTGTTGTTGCATTTGGAACACCAGAAAAACAAATTTTAGTAGAGCCGGTTTTTGCTCAATGGATTCAGGCTTCTTCAGGAAAAGCATTATATGGTTTTGATGTGCTTCTATCTTCTAACACTAGTGTAGCATCATCTGCTAGTACTAATATTTGGTTGCCTGGTTGGTTGGAAGCCATTAACAATGGTAAAAATTCTTTATTTTTACCTATAGGTCCTGGAGATTTCCTTGTACATCATGCAATTGCTTTAGGTTTACATACCACAGCATTAATTCTTGTAAAAGGTGCGTTAGATGCTAGAGGATCTAAATTGATGCCAGATAAAAAAGATTTTGGTTATAGTTTCCCTTGTGATGGACCGGGCCGTGGAGGTACATGCGATATTTCTGCTTGGGATGCTTTCTATTTATCTATGTTCTGGATGCTTAACACAATTGGTTGGGTAACTTTCTATTGGCACTGGAAACATGTAACAATATGGCAAGGAAACGCAGGACAATTTAACGAATCCTCTACGTATATTATGGGCTGGTTAAGAGATTATTTATGGTTAAACTCTTCCCCATTAATTAATGGTTATAACCCATTTGGAATGAATAGTTTAGCTGTATGGGCTTGGATGTTCTTATTTGGTCATTTAATTTGGGCAACAGGCTTCATGTTCTTAATTTCTTGGAGAGGTTATTGGCAAGAGCTTATTGAAACATTAGCATGGGCTCATGAGAGAACTCCATTAGCGAACTTAGTACGTTGGAAAGATAAGCCTGTGGCTCTTTCTATTGTACAAGCTCGTTTAGTAGGTTTAATACATTTTACAGTAGGGTACGTTTTCACATATGCTGCATTTGTGATAGCTTCCACTACAGGTAAATTTGGTTAATCTTTAATACTTCAAAATACAATTAGTCGCTAACTAGGGACTAATTGTATTTTTTCAATAAATTGAAGATTGATTTAAAAATAAATGATATAGTAATTTTATATAATCAAATCTGCGTTTTTATTATATTTTATGGCAAAGAAGAATATGATTGAGCGCGAAAAAAAGCGCCAAAAGTTAGTAGTTAAATATCAAGTTAAACGTCTTGACTTGAAAAAGTCAATAAAAAAGTCTACATCTTATCAAGAAAAATTGGAATTGTACGATAAATTACAGAGTTTGCCAAGAAATTCTTTCCCAACAAGATTAAGAAATCGTTGTTGGATGACGGGAAGAAGTAGAGGTTATTACCGAGATTTCGGATTATCACGTCATGTGTTACGTGAAATGTCTCAACAATGTCTTTTACCAGGTGTTAAAAAATCTAGTTGGTAAAAAAATAAGTACCACAGGTAACTTACTGTGGTACTTATTTTTTATAAGCCGAATTGATTTCCTCTTCTATATTGAAGGTAAGCTGCTACAAAAAGCCCAGCCAAAGTTACAGGTATAAGTCCTAGCACTATGCCAAATAAAAGCGGTTCTATCATTGTATAAAGTTATTGGGATTACGAATTTATTATGTGTAATATGTACTTAGCAAAAATATGCCCATGTTTAATGTAGATTAACTGTTGTGTATAATCTACTCATTTAATACATATCCTAATCGATTATATACTTTATCGTTATGAATGGTAAATAACTAAATTTTGAAATTCTTATTATTTTTTTACAATTATTTTTTGTTTTTCTCGCGATTAAAAGAAAAAATTTGAAGTACTTTTTAGTCTAATTGTACTTCAAACTTTTAATTATCTAAATCCAACCGCAGCTTGCCAAACAAAAGCTAATAATAGAAAAAATACAGGGATTACTGGAGCTACGTCAATAATTGGTTTAAAAATTGCGTAAGCTTCAGGCAACTTAGCTAATAATAAAATTCCTGTCATATTTTTATAAACCTCATTGTAAGGAAAAATGTTTATATTTTAAAGACTAAATAGTAACATGGGCATAAAACCATGCTTCTAATAGCATTTACTACATAGTCTACACTATACTTTAATTCAAAAGTAATTATATGAGTACATTTGTAAAATTCTTTCTATATTACTTTTGAGCAAGTGTTTATATTTTTAGAGAATTTATTTAATTTCTATTTATTATTATTAAATAATCATCAAAAATAAATGATCATAGTATAACATGTAATAGATACATCCATTTTCAAACATTTTTCGTAAAATAATTTGAGTGGATAGAAGGTATTATTATTTTATACTTATATTTAGAATAAAATTATGGTTGTTCTTTTACAATTACTTGTTAGTCTTTTAATCCTTTTATCATTTGCGCTTGTTGTAGGTGTTCCAGTTATTTTAGTATCTCCAGGAGAATGGGAAAAATCTAAATCTTTAGTGTATAGTGCAGCTGGTCTTTGGTTTGGGTTAGTTATTGTAATCGCTGCTTTTAATTCATTTGTAATTTAAGAGTAGTTATTGCTTTTATAGGTTTGGTATTATTCTACTAATGTTATTAAGTAGAGTATCAAACCTGGTATTTCTATATAGGTTGACAGATGATCTCTTTTTTTAGTATTATGTATTTATTACAAAAATGCGGGTGTAGCTCAGTGGTAGAGCGCAACCTTGCCAAGGTTGATGTCGCGCGTTCGAATCGCGTCACCCGCTTTAAATATTTTACGCATTTTTTTAATACTAATATTATATATAATTTTTTGCGAGGAGAGAGTGGGATTCGAACCCACGGAAACCGAAAAGTCTCTTCTGATTTCAAATCAGACGCATTCGACCAGCTCTGCCATCTCTCCTTTTGAATTGTATCGTTTATAGTAGAATTTATGATTATATAAATTCTACTATATATATTATCCGTTAAATGATTTATTAGTAAACTTGATTTGGGCTGGGTTTAAGTTTTTACCAATTGAATGGGAAACATTTCCAACTCCAACTCTTCCAGCATTCACTTTTTCTGGGAATACACCATCTTTAGGATGAAGGTATTGAACTTCTCCGCTTGGGAATATTCTATAGATCTTATAATCCAGAATTTTAAAAGACGTTTTTATTTGTGTAGCTAAAGCCAGGCATTGTTCTTTTCTTGCTAAATATAAAAGATTTTCTCCTTTTCTCATTATAGCTGCACCACCAGTCGGCATTTCAAAAACTTGTTCTTTTCCGCTAGTCCAAGTTATAGCGTATTTTTCTTCGGTTTCTGCTGCTCTTAACCAACCTCCTGTGCTACCTTCAAAAGTAGGAGATGGTATTTGTAAGTTTAATGTTTCACTCATATAGTTTTGCTATACTTTTTATATATTATTTATTGTATCATACAATGATTATTTTTACTTAATTTCTTGGGTAAATTTTTATAGCGGAGAATGGATTTGAACCATTGACCTTCGGGTTATGAGCCCGACGAGCTACCAGGCTGCTCTACCCCGCGTTAATTATTTTAATATTTATTATATTAACATTTTATTTTTAATCTTTCTACTATACAAGTAGTATTTTTCTAAAATTTTTTAAATTACGAATACATACTAATTAAACAGACAATCAAATATGTAGTTAAAATTCCTAATGTGATTTTAATTCGCTTAAGTATAGGAAATAATATATAGTCTGCAATTACACGATCTTTCATTAATACATCTGGAGTTTTTACCCAAACTTGACCGTCATACCAACCTGATTCTTCATAAGCAACAGTAGCTTTTGTTAATCTTTTATACACATATTCCCAACCTAAGTAAATTCTAAGGAAAAATAGAATTAGCAACATATCTACAATTAGGCTAGTAATTACTATATTATTTGCATGATTAAAGTCAGTTGAATTATTTGAACTTAAGAAAGTGCCTATTATTATACTATTAATTACTAGTAACTTTATAACGTGGTTAATATAAGATTCTATGCTTTCTGTTGTCCAGAAAAAGAAGCGAGAGCTTTTTAATGTCTGGTATTCATAAATTGGTTGTTGCTCTATAGGCACTGGACAAGAAGAGTTACCTTTTTTCATTTTTTCTAATTTCTATTCTAGTTTGTTTATGATTGCCATATAGGTTGCTAAAGAAAAAAACATTATAATTAGCATCCATGTAAGTTTATTAAGGGTAGCTTCAGAACTTCTTGTGCTTACAAATAGTTGCGTTTGACCTGCTACATTCTGTGCTTTTGGATTATGTATTAAAATCAAAAAAATAAGAAGCATAGAAGTTATTATCCAAGAAAGAGACATCATATAGGTATTTTTTATAAAGTTTATAATTTTGAGGAATAAGTAAAGTTCAAAACTCTTATTCCTCTAATAGTTTAGGTAGACTATTTATTCCCCTTGTAGTTTTAGCAATGCAAATCCTAATGCTAAACCTACTAAAGTAATAATAGTACATATTATTGCTGCATTGATTATTTCGTTGCCCATGTTTACCTCGCGTTTGATTCAAGTATAATTAATATCTTTTATAATTTAGTTAGTTTAAAATCCGTTTCTACCCCAAACAACTAAAGCTAACGAGAACGTAAAAACTACCATTAAAGAAGACCAACCCAAAGTTATTATGTCCATAAATGTTTAAGATTTAAAGTTTTTTAAGGTTATTATAACTGCTAATTACTATTATACTACATCCATTAAACTTTGGTATTTGCCAATTACTTTCTATTAAAATACCGGTTTCAAAAACCCTGTTTAGAATTTTGTATTTAAAGTTTTATCGAATGAGACATTCATATACAAGTAAATAAATTACTTTTTTGAAAAATATATTGGTGTTTTTATTATAGTGGGAGGGAATTTTCTTTTATTTCCTAAAAACAAACTTTTTATAAATTGTTAAATTTTCGATGAAAAATAGTAATATGTTAATATCAAACGTTTTTAAAATTTATATTACCTAAAACATTTATAGACATGACAAGTAATTTAACAATTCAATTGCGAGAAGGTACTAGCAAATCGCATAGTATGGCGGAAAATGTGAGTTTTGTGAAATCATTTTTAGGAGGAGTAATTGATAAAACTTCTTATAGTCATATGTTAGCGAATCTTTATTTTGTTTATTTATCTCTTGAAGAAGCAATGGACAAAAATAAAGATAATGAATTTATAAAACCTATATATTTTCCAGAACTAAATAGAACTGAAAGTTTAAAAGAAGATTTAAGTTTTTATTATGGTGAGGATTGGATAAAAAATTTACAACCGTCTGAAGCCACAAAAGCTTACATAAATCGAATTAGTCAAGTTAGCGAAAAACGTCCAGATTTACTGGTTGCACATGCCTATACTAGATATTTAGGCGATTTGTCAGGAGGTCAAATTTTAAAGAAAATTGCTCAACGAGCAATGAATTTACAGTCATCTAGAGGCTTATCATTTTATGAATTTAAAAATATTAATGATGAGCTACAATTTAAACAAAGATATAAAGATGCTCTAGATGCTTTACCAGTTACTAGTGATATCTCTGTTCAAATTGTGGCAGAGGCTAATGTAGCATTTAACTTAAATATGAAATTATTCCAAGAGCTAGAAACTAGTTTCACTCGTATTATTATAAGAATTATTTTAAATTATTTAAATTCTTTTATATCTAAGTTTCAAACATCGACTAGCTCTGCTCAATAATTCAATTATACACATATTAAAAAATATCTAGGTATTAAAAGGTGTTTATTAACTAAAGGGTAAATATTTACCCTTTCAAAATAATACGATATAGTTTAAGTACACGTGATACACTGCTTTAGTTAAGAAAAAAAAGTAACGTAAATATAATTCTAATATCTATGACAAAAATTAAAACATCTAAGTCTGCAAAAAAACGATTTAGAAAAACTGCTAATGGCTTATTTTTATATAAAAGAGCTTTCAAGGGTCATTTATTAGCACATAAGTCTTCGAAAAGAAAAAGATTTTTATCACAAAGAATGACTGTTTATTCTGGGGATGCAAAAGCACTAAGAAGTATGCTCCCATACCTTTAATATAAATTAATTAAAAAACCTTATGAGAGTAAAAAGAGGCAATGTTGCTCGAAAACGTCGTAATAAAGTATTATCTTTAGCAAAAGGATTCAGAGGTAGTAGTTCAAAATTATTCAGAATTGCTAATCAACAAGTAATGAAGGCGCTTAGATATGCGTATGTGGGTAGGAAAAGAAAAAAGCGCGAATTTCGAAGTCTTTGGATTTCAAGAATAAATGCAGCAAGTCGTATAAAAGGCAAAACGTACAGTACTTTTATTAGCAATTTAAAAAAATCTAATATTTCTCTGAATCGAAAAATGTTAGCACAAATGTCTGTAATTGATTTTAAAGCGTTTAGTCTGCTATCAGATCTACCAAATTAAATAAATTCAGTTATAGGTTGCAAAAGAGTATCGACAAAAAATGAATTTATAAAAATATTTCTATAAATTCATTTTTTTTTTTAGAAATTCATTTCTGCTAATTGTACTTTTTCAAATTGTTTTTTCTTAAGAACTAACATTATTTGTGCAAGAATAACAGTAAAGAAAAATGCAATAAGACCCTTAACTCTTGCAGGGCTTTGTAATACGATTTCTGTTTCTGTTTGTCCAAATCCACCAACATTAGGATCTAATGTTAATGGCTGATCGGCTGTAACAGAAGCTCCTTGTTTTATAATTAATTCTGGCCCTGTTGGTATTTTTGTTTCAATAATATCACCAGTTTTAGTTTTAATAGCTAGAGTATACCCTGCTTCAGTTTTGGAAATTTGCGTTATTTGACCATCACTTGGGGATGTATAAATTGTGTTATTACTTTTCTCCCCAGTTGGGTTAATTTGTCCTCTACCTCGATTAGCCCCAACATAGATAGGATATTTAATGAAGTGAACATTCTTGTTATCTGCAGGGTTCGGAGCTAAAATAGGGAATACCACCGTTTGATGCTCAGCGCCAGGAATAGGTCCTACTACTAGGATATTTTTCTTAGAATCACTATATGGAGAAATAACTACCCCTTTTGTTTTTTCTTCTAATTCAGGTGTAAGTCTCTCTTTTGGAGCTAATGTAAAACCTTCTGGTAAAATAAGAACAGCACCCACATTTAACGGCCCTTTTTTGCCTGTTGCAGTTACTTGTTCTATAGATTTATCATATGGTATTTCGACAACAGCTTCAAATACGCTGTCTGGTAATACACCTTGAGGTACTTCAATTTCTACTGGTTTTTGTGCGAGATGACAATTTGCGCATACAATTCTTCCAGTCGCTTCTCTTGGATTTTCATATGCTTGTTGCGCAAAAATAGGAAAAGCATTTGAAATTGTTGGTAAAAGTATACAAGCATTTAAGCTTAATATAAATAAAACAGATTTCAATGTTGAGTTTAATTTTTGTAAGTATATATGTTTCATTGTTCTTTAGATTAATCAGTGAAGTATATTGTTTACTTTATTTTTGGTAAATTGAATTTTTACTAAAAATGTTATAGATTTTTTGTTTTTACTTTCTAGTCAATAGGTTTAAGTATTTTAAATTTTTTTAAAATACTAAGTTGATAATTTTTAAAATTGAGAGTTTTTATAATAAGCATTAGGTATTCTTTCATTTATAATATCTCAAAATAAAAATTAGCATTATTTTCTATTTGTATTTTAGCCTAAAATTTAGATTCGTAATTAATATTTTCTCTACTTTTATCTAGGAATAATACTACACTAGCTCCTCCAAAATATAGCATTAATACTATAGAAGACATAATTATTTGTGTAATAGGATCTACAGATGGCGTAAGAATGGCTCCTACAATAGTAGATCCTAAAACAACATACCTCCAAATAGAAAACATCGTTTTCCCAGAAACGATTCTTAGTAACCCGAGAAAAATTTGTATTATTGGAAGTTGAAAGGCGATTGCCGTACTAAATAAAAGTATTATAATAAATTCAAAATATTGCTCAAATGACCAAAAAGGCTCAACAACTTCAGATCCGTAGTTGATAAAAAAATTTAACGCAGCTGGTGCAATTAAAGAATATCCAAAAATTAACCCAAAAACAAACAATACTAAAGAGCTTAAAGTAATAGGTAAAATAGTTTTTCGCTCATTTTTTGTCATTCCAGGCAATATAAATAATATTATTTGGTAAATTATAAATGGGCTGCTTAATAAAATTCCGCTATATGTTGCTACCTTCAATGATGCAAAAAAGTATTCTCCAGGAGCAAATTGTAGAAATTTTATTCCAATAGCGGGTTCTTGTAGAATTTTTACAATATTTTTTACACTAATTAAACAGCTAATAATACCTATAATTAAAGAGCCTAATGACCAAAAAGCTCTTTGACGTAATTCTTCTAGATGCTCTGAAAGTGACATCTCCGATTCCGTTTGTTGAAAATTCACCAAATATGGAATTAAATCTCCAGTATTTTTCTGCTCTGTTTTTGTCGACATAAAATATTTTTCTATCAAAATGGAATATTAAGTATAATATTATATTTTTTAGTTATTTGTTATTTGTCTTTAGAATAGTTTATACCTCAGTAGCTTAACCTAATATTCAAAATAAATATTTTGACGTTAAAGATAAAAAAGGCTTTTTGAAAAATCTTTCAAAAAGCCTTTTTATTTTAGCTCAACGCAGCTTGGACTCTAGCCCTTGCTTTACGCAGGTTTTGAGTTGCTTCAATTTTCTCTTTAGTTGTAACAGCTTCATTAAAGCGTACTGTCATTTCTTCAAGATTTTTTTCTGCTTCTGCTTTATTTATTTTTGAACCTTCTTCCGCTCCATTAACTAATATAGTTAATTGATCATTTTCTACTTCGGCGAACCCACCCATAAGCACTATAGGAATCCATTCTTTATCAATGCGGACTCTCATAACTCCAACATCTAATGCAGTTAGAAGAGGGGCATGTCCACGCAAAATACCTAATTGTCCAGTGCTACTTGGAAGAATAACTTCTTCTGCATCTGCATCCCAGACAGTTCTATCGGGAGCAATTATACTAATATGTAAAGCCATATTTTTTACCTATCCTTTTAAGCTTTTTGCTTTTTCAATAGCTTCATCAATATTACCTACAAGATAGAATGCTTGTTCTGGTAATTCGTCTAATTCACCTTTTAAGATCATATTAAAACCTTTGATAGAGTCAGCTAAGGATACATATTTTCCAGGAGAACCTGTAAAAATTTCTGCCACAAAGAAAGGTTGAGACAAGAATCTTTCTACTTTTCTAGCACGTGCTACTACTCTTCTATCCTCTTCTGATAATTCATCTAATCCAAGAATAGCAATAATATCTTGTAATTCTTTATAACGTTGTAAAGTTTGTTTTACACTTTGAGCTGTACCATAGTGTTCTGCCCCAACGATAGCAATTTGTAGCATTGTAGAAGTAGAGTCTAGTGGATCTACAGCTGGATAAATACCTTTAGCTGCTAAGTTTCTAGATAACACAGTTGTTGCATCTAAGTGAGAGAAAGTTGTAGCTGGAGCTGGGTCAGTTAAGTCATCAGCAGGCACATATACAGCTTGAATAGAAGTGATAGATCCTTCTAAAGTAGAAGTGATTCTTTCTTGAAGACCACCCATTTCTGTTGCTAAAGTAGGTTGGTATCCTACAGCTGAAGGCATACGACCTAATAGAGCAGAAACTTCAGAACCCGCTTGTACAAATCTGAAAATATTATCTATAAATAGTAACACGTCTTGTTTGTTCACGTCTCGGAAATATTCAGCCATTGTAAGTGCTGTTAATCCTACTCTCATACGTGCTCCAGGTGGTTCATTCATTTGACCGTAAACTAGAGCAACTTTGGATTCTCCTAAGTTATTTTCATTGATAACTTTAGATTCTTTCATTTCCATGTATAAGTCATTTCCTTCTCGAGTTCTTTCACCTACTCCTCCGAATACGGAAACTCCACCGTGAGCTTTTGCGATATTGTTGATTAATTCCATAATTAATACAGTTTTTCCAACTCCAGCTCCTCCGAATAAACCAATTTTCCCACCTCTTCTATAAGGTGCTAATAGATCAACTACTTTAATTCCCGTTTCAAAGATAGATGGTTTTGTATCTAATTGCGTGAAAGAAGGAGAGGATCTATGAATAGGAAGAGTTTGCCCCATAGGTACAGTTCCCATTTCATCTACTGCAACTCCTAGCACATTAAAAATACGACCTAAAGTTGCTTTACCTACTGGTACGCTTATTGGAGCTTTTGTATCTGTTACAGACATACCTCTTTTTAAACCGTCTGTTGACGTCATAGATACAGCTCTTACTCTGTTATTTCCTAGAAGTTGTTGAACCTCACATGTTACTGAGTTTTCGTTGTCACCAATTATTACCGCGTTATAAATTCGTGGTAATTTTCCATTTGGGAATTCTATATCAACAACGGGACCAATAATTTGAGTAATAAAACCAGTATTTGTTTCAGTGTTAACCATATAATTTTTAATTTCCAAAATACAAAAATGACGGATTAGTTTCGTAATAAATTAATTTTTATAAATGAATTGTAACTTTTAATTATATTTCTTTTTTTAAACTTTTAAAGAAAAAATTATAGATATATTCTATATTGTCATCATTTATTATTTTACACAACTAAAGTGCAATCTAACAATTCAGTGAATCAATAATCGTTTTACTTATTTTTAATAATCACTTAAAAGGTTATGTCTACCCAAAATTGTCATTGGCTAATCTTCCTGTAGTTTTTAACCAATTCTGAGCCTCGATGTAATTATTTGGAGCTAATCGAATTGCTTGTTTCCAATACTCACCTGCTTTATCAAACATGCTTCTTGCCGTTTCTAAATCTTTTTTTTCAGATGCTTTTACCCCTTGATAATGATAGATAACTGCTATATTATTCAATGCCGGGGGTAGCCGAGAGTTTAAATCAAGGGCTTGATGATAATATTCTAGTGCTTTTATATATTCCCCATTGCTGGCATAAATCAATCCTATGTTATATAAAATATAACTTCTATCATAAGGATCTTCTTCTAATCGTAAAGCTTCATAATAGTTTTCTAACGCTTCTGCATATTCTCCTTCCGATTGAGCCGACATTCCATCTCGGTAATATGAAAATGCTTCTTTTTCCTGTTTGCTGGCAGGCAAGATTTTTAATACGATATCTGCTAAGATGGTAAATGTTTTATCAATAAAGTTGTCGTTTTTCTGAAATCTAGCCATAATGCGTGAGTTATAATTTCTAAATCTTAAATTAGGGAGTAAATATATAAATATTTATTATTTTTATTTAACCATAGTCTCAGATTAAAGATTGTATTTGATTGATATAATTTACACATAATACAATTTTATTGTTAGTATTGATTAATTTTTTGATTTTTTTCTATTTTTGCTGATTAATTACTTACGAGATAGATTTTTACTTCCTATTTATTGGTTCTACATCTCTTTCAATTTTTAAATATTATTATCTACATATCTTGCCGAAAAAATACAACTCTTTTTATGTCTTTTACCAATTATAAAACTAATTTTGATACAATTTTAGAGTTATTTAACCCTTTAATTATTAGTAGTGCTGAAGAAAAATTTTCCTCGGCTGCGCCTTTTTCTGTAGAAATGAATGAAACTTCTTCTGTCGGTTCAGTGACTACCGAAATTTTACAATTAAATGTAAAACCATCTTTTAAAATAGATAAAAAAAGTAAAAAGGTAGAGAAAGACGAGGAAATCGAACTTAACAAAGCGAAAAATAAAATAAAGAAAAAATTTCGTGAAAAAATAGAGTTTGATGAAGATTATGAACAGATTTCCGAAGATGAAAAAAGTATTAATAATCATTTAGATATTTCTTCACTTTCTCTGCAACGTCCGATTCGACCAACAAATACGGATGTGTCTAATAAAATAAATTTTAATATCAATTCTACTACTAGTTCCTCCAATAAGAAAAAAAAATCAGTTACTCCAGTAATTAGAAAAGAAATTAACCAAACCGAAACACTAAAACCTACTAGTGTAGTAATTTCTAACCCTTTGACTGTACAAGAATTATCTCAAGCTTTTATTGTTTCAGAAACTGAGATTATAAAAAAATTATTTTTTAAAGGGATTGTTGTTACTTTAAATAATTGTATAGATCTTCAAACGTGTATTACTTTGGGACAAGAGTTTGGAATTGAAGTTCAAGTTAATTCGAAAACGCAAGAGGACCATGATGAAAAAGTTTTAATCAAAGAGTTAGATGTTTCGAAAACGCAACCTAGACCTCCGATTATAACTGTAATGGGTCATGTCGATCATGGGAAAACAACATTATTAGATAAAATTAGAAAAACACAAGTTGCTCAAAAAGAATCAGGAGGAATTACACAAAAACTAGGGGCTTATGAAGTAGATATTCAATATAAAAATGAAAATCGAAAATTAGTCTTTTTAGATACTCCTGGCCATGAAGCTTTTTCTGGAATGAGAAATCGAGGGATAAAGGTTACCGATATAGCAATTTTGGTAGTCGCCGCTGACGATGGAGTTAGACCTCAAACATTAGAAGCAATTAATTGCATTAAAAAAGCCGGAGTTCCTCTTATCGTGGCAATAAATAAAATTGATAAAGAAGATGCAAATGTAGAAAATATAAAACAAGAATTGAGTAAATATGATCTTATTTCAGAAAGTTGGGGAGGCGATACTTTAATGGTCCCTATAAGTGCTAAACAGGGAACAAATATTGATACTCTTTTAGAAATGGTATTATTAATTTCTGAAGTAGAAAATTTTCGTGCAAATCCAGATGCTCATGCTGAAGGAACGATTCTTGAATCTCATATTGATCGTACAAAAGGGCCAATAGCTAGTATTTTAGTTCAGAATGGAACTTTAAAAATTGGAGATATATTTGTTTCTAATGACGTTATTGGAAAAATTCGAGGTATTATTGATTCAAATGGTGAAAAACGGACTGTTGCTTTACCTTCCTCTCCTGTTTTAATTTGGGGCTTATCAAAACCTCCTATAACAGGTGATTTATTCTCTATTTATTCAAATGAAAAAGAAGCTAAATTAGCAGTACAAAGTAACCAAACGTCGATGGAAAAAACTACATCGAGTCCAATTTTAAAAGATAATTATTACGTATCTGAAGTAAATGTTAAAGGAATCATCAATGTAATAATAAAAGCTGATATACAAGGGTCTTTAGAAGCAATTATATCCACGTTGAACAAAATGTCTACTCCGGAAGTACCTATCAAAATTTTATACGCCTCTCCTGGAGAAATAACAGCAACGGATATAGAATTTGCAAATACAAGTTCCGCCCAAATTTTATCATTTAATACAACACTCGCTCCAGGGGCTATTAAAGCTTCTAAAATTTATAATGTTTTGATTAAGGAATATAATGTCATCTATGATTTATTTGATTATATTCAAGATTTGATTGATACTTTTATTGGTCCAGAGTATGATGAGCAATTAATTGGAGCTGCAGTTGTCAAAAATATTTTCCCTTTGGGGAAAAGTTATGTGGCTGGCGTAAAAGTTCTAGAAGGAAAAATTGTTCGATCTTCACATATTAAAGTGATAAGAAATAATCAAATTGTATATCAAGGAATCTTAAGTTCGTTGAAGCGTTTAAAAGATGAAGTACTAGAAGTAAAAGAGCCTTTAGAATGTGGGATTTTCTTAAAAGAGTTTGATAGTTGGCAAGAGGGAGATACGATTAATGCTTTTAATCTCGTTGAAAAAAAGAAAGTTCGATAGCTAAAAAATGAACTATCACCCTTATTTTCTATATTTCTAGTTTGAAAATAAAAATTAGTTACTTTAATTAAAGTAGCCATTTTTTTCAAACTAGATGTTATAAATTTCAATATTAAATTTCTTTGCTGACGAAAGGTAATAACGAAAGTATTCTAGCTCTTTTTACAGCTTTTGTAATTTTAGTTTGTTGCTTTGTTGTTAAACCAGTAATTCGTCTTGGAAGAATTTTACCTTGCTCATTCAAAAATTTGCTTAATAATTCCACATCTTTATAATCTATCACTTCATTAACTTTTAATGGCGAGCTTTTTCTTCGGTAGATTACCATATTTATTTAAATGTTGTATATTTGGTTATTTTATTTCTTTAAAAAGCTCATGCTTTTTAGTTAAAGGGCAATATTTTTTTAATTCTAACTTATTTGGATTATTTCGTCTGTTTTTTGTAGTTGTATACCTATAAACCCCTTCTGGTGATCTACATTCTAACGTAATAGTGATTCGTACACCTTTATTTTTAGCCATTATTAATTAATATATCTTTTTTATTATTTTTTACCTAATGAGTTATAGACAATTTTATTCTTTTAACTTCTTTTTTATTACTATAACTAAAATTGTTTCAAATTGTAAGTAGTTCATTTTTCTTGAATTATAAAATTTTATTTTCAGGATTTATAAGAACAAGTATTTCTTGAAAAGTAGAAAATAATATAATATATTGTTGTTCTATAATTGATTTCATAATTTAAGTTTTACATTTTTTAGAGATATGATTTTTGGTTTTATTATATTACAAAGTTATGGCAAACAATCCTTCATCTAAAAAACGCATAAAAACTAATGAGCGTAACAGATTACGTAATAAAGCGTATAAGTCAGCGATAAAAACTGTATATAAAAAATGCATATTAGCATTGGAAAATTATGATGCTGATAATAATAACAAAATACAGAGTTTAATTTCTTTAGCTTATAGCAAAATTGATAAAGCAGTTCAAAAAAAAATTATCCATAGTAATAATGGAGCTGCAAAAAAATCTTCTTTAGCTATTTTATATAAACAAAAAGCCGGGAAATAAAAATCCATTTATATATAAAATATTATTAAATAATTAATTCAAATTGTAGACTTATGAGATAAGGTGAGTGATTTATAAAATAGTAGATATTCGCTTTTATCTTAGGTCTATACTTTATTTAAGATAAGATCGAGTTTTTCGTAAGGATTTATTTCTAAATTATATTTTTATAAAGTTCATTATATACATATGCAAATGCTCCCATTTCAAAATTTCAAAGTAAGTTATAAGTTCGATTTGTAACTACCTAAGTTATTCTAATTTTCAACTTTTAAGGTAAATAAACAAAAGGTACATACTTTATTTTTTATATAGTAACATTTTAAAAATTTTTTCTGTTTCTAGCATTTTTTGTTGGAACTCAATCCTCAAACATTTTTAGAATTAAACTATTGCCTTAATGTATTTAATTTAGATCTATATTTATTCATTAACATTTTTAGATTTTTTATCATACAAAATAATATATAGGAGATTTAGTACCCATGAATAGCACTAAACTTTCTACTTTTATCTTGCCGGATTTGGTAGAAATTCAACGTGCAAGTTTTTGTTGGTTTTTAGAAGAAGGTCTTTCTGAAGAAATAAAAAGTTTTTCTCCCATAACAGATTATACAGGGAATTTAGAGTTGTATTTATTAGGAGACAAATATAAATTAAAATGTCCAAAATATAGTATTGCTGAATCTAAAAGGAGGGATGCAACATATTCAGTTCAAGTGTATGTTCCAGCAAAATTAGTTAACAAAGAAACAGGACTGATAAAAGAGCAAGAAGTTTTTATTGGTGATTTACCTTTGATGACGGATAGAGGTACATTTGTTATTAATGGCGCAGAACGAGTTATTGTAAATCAAATTGTTCGAAGTCCAGGGATCTATTACAAAGCTGAAACAGATAAGCAAGGTCGCCGAACTTATAGTGCTAGTTTGATCTCGAATAGAGGAGCTTGGGTGAAGTTTGAAACCGATAAAAATGATTTAGTTTGGGTAAGAATTGATAAAACTAGAAAAATTCCCGCTCATGTTTTTTTAAAAGCGATGGGTTTAAGTGATTTAGATATTTATAATGGCTTGAAAAATCCAGAATTTTTGAAAAAAAGTTTTAGATTAGAAGGGAATTTTACTACTGAGGAAGCTTTAATACAAATGTATTCGAAATTGCGTCCAGGAGAACCTGCCAGTGTTACTGGAGGACAGCAAATTTTGTATTCTAGATTTTTTGACCCTAAAAGATATGATTTAGGAAAAGTAGGTCGATATAAATTAAATAAAAAATTACGCCTTTCAATACCAGAAAATATACGAGTATTGACTCCGCAAGATGCATTATGTGCAATTGATTATTTAATTAACCTAAAATTTGATTTAGGCGAAATTGATGATATAGATCATTTAGGAAACCGCAGAGTTAAGTCTATAGGTGAACTACTACAAAATCAAGTCAGGGTAGGTTTGACTCGATTAGAGCGAATAATCAGAGAGCGTATGACTATTTGTGACCTTTCAACTTTAACTCCAAACACATTAGTAAATCCAAAACCGATTATCGCTTCTATACGAGAATTTTTTGGGTCAAGCCAATTATCTCAATTTATGGACCAAACTAATCCTTTAGCCGAGTTAACTCACAAAAGGAGAGTCAGTGCTTTAGGTCCAGGAGGGTTAAGTCGGGATAGAGCTGGTTTTGCTGTTCGAGATATTCATCCTAGTCATTATGGTAGGATATGCCCAATTGAAACTCCCGAAGGCCCTAACGCTGGTTTAATAGGCGTATTAGCTACTCATGCTCGAATTAATTCTTATGGGTTCATAGAAACGCCATTCTATAAAGTTGAAAAAGGATTAGTTTTAAAACATAAAAAACCTATTTATTTAACAGCTGATCAAGAAAATGATGTTTGGGTAGCTCCTGGTGATATTTCTATTGATTCACAAAATCGAATACTTGGAGATTTAATCCCAGTTAGATATAGACAAGAATTTACAACTTCAAAGCCAGAACAAATTGATTATATAGGGGTTTCTCCTATACAAGTGATTTCTATAGCAACATCATTAATTCCATTTCTTGAACATGATGATGCAAATAGAGCTTTAATGGGATCTAATATGCAGAGACAAGCGGTTCCTTTATTATTTCCAGAAAGTCCACTTATTGGAACGGGTTTGGAAGCTCAGGCTGCCAGAGATTCAGGAATGGTTATTGTTAGCAAATCAAATGGAGTAGTCACCTATGTTTCTGCAGATGAAATTTGTGTCACTGACAATGAAGGAAAAGAAATATCTTATTATTTACAAAAATATCAAAGATCAAATCAAGATACTTGTATAAACCAAAGGCCTTCAGTTTGGTTAGGTGAAAGAGTTATAGAAGGACAATCTTTAGCTGATGGGGCAGCTACAGAAGGTGGAGAATTAGCTTTGGGACAAAATATTTTAGTAGCTTATTTGCCTTGGGAAGGTTACAACTATGAAGATGCTTTTCTAATTAGTGAAAGACTTGTTTATAATGATGTTTATACGTCAGTACATATAGAAAAATATGAAATTGAAGCCCGACAAACTAAGTTAGGATCTGAAGAAATCACGAGAGAGCTACCCAATATCGGGGAATACTCTTTAAGAAAATTAGATGAGAACGGAATTATAACTGTTGGTTCTTGGGTAGAGTCAGGAGATATTTTAATTGGTAAAGTTACTCCAAAAGGTGAATCGGATCAACCACCTGAAGGCAAGCTATTGCGAGCTATTTTTGGAGAGAAAACTAGAGACGTCAGAGATACTTCTCTAAGAGTTCCAAATGGCGGAAAAGGAAGAATTTTAGATGTTAGAATTTTTACTCGCGAAAAAGGTGATGAGCTTCCAACTGGAGCAAATATTGTTATTCGGGTTTATGTAGCACAAACCAGAAAAATTCAGGTTGGAGATAAAATGGCAGGGCGACATGGTAATAAAGGTATTATATCAAAAATTTTGCCTCGTCAAGATATGCCTTATTTACCGGATGGAACTCCAGTTGATTTAGTATTAAATCCTCTTGGAGTGCCTTCCCGTATGAATGTTGGTCAAATTTTTGAATGTTTATTAGGGTTAGCTGCTGAAAACCTTAATCAAAGATTCAAAATTATACCTTTTGATGAAATGAATGGAGCAGAAGCATCTCGTTTGCTAATTAATGAAAAATTAATGAAAGCAAAAATGGTTTCCGGCAAAGATTGGATTTTCGATATCAAACATCCAGGGAAAATTCCTATTTTTGATGGTAGGACGGGAGAAAGGTTTGATAATCCTGTGATGTTAGGGATTTCTTATATGTTAAAATTAGTTCATTTAGTAGATGATAAAATTCATGCAAGGTCTACTGGTCCTTATTCTTTAGTTACTCAACAACCGTTGGGGGGAAAAGCTCAACATGGTGGTCAAAGACTAGGCGAAATGGAGGTATGGGCTTTAGAAGCATTTGGAGCTGCATATACCTTACAAGAATTATTAACTGTAAAATCAGATGATATGCAAGGTAGAAATGAAACACTAAATGCTATTGTGAAAGGTAAACCTATTCCAAGGCCAGGAACTCCAGAATCATTTAAAGTTTTAATGCGTGAATTACAATCTTTATGTTTAGATGTAGGAGCCTATAAAATAGAAAATTTACCAGATGGGCAAACTAGAGGAATTGAAGTTGATCTTATGGCAAATACGCAAAACCGACGTATTCCGTCACGGCCAACTTATGAATCTATTACAAATGATGATTTAAAAATTGTATAAAGTGGTTACTTTTAAATTGCTATTTTATAAAACGTTTTCTGTAGTACATATAATCATATTTTACAATGGGCAAATTAGAACAATATTTTGATTATGTAAAGATAAACTTAGCTTCTCCTGATCGGATAAGGAGGTGGGGAGAACGAAAATTACCAAATGGACAAATTGTAGGGGAAGTTACAAAACCCGAGACAATTAATTATAGGACTTTAAAACCTGAAATGGATGGTTTATTTTGTGAACGAATTTTTGGCCCAATTAAAGATTGGGAATGTCATTGCGGCAAATATAAACGGGTTAGATATAAGGGTGTAGTATGTGAACGATGTGGGGTAGAAGTAGTTGAGTCAAAAGTTAGGCGGCATCGAATGGGGTATATTCAATTGGCTGCGGCTGTGACTCATGTATGGTATCTTAAAGGAATGCCGAGCTTTATTGCTCTTTTATTAGACATGCCTTTAAAAGATGTTGAACAAATAGTTTATTTTAATTCTTACGTAGTGACTAGACCCGGCAATTGTTCGACTCTAGTTTACAAGAAATTATTAACTGAGGATGAATGGATAGAAGTCGAAGATCAATTATATCAAGAAGACTCTGAATTATATGGGGTAGAAGTTGCTATAGGGGCTGAAGCTATACAGAAATTGTTGAAAGATATTGATTTAGAAGTAGAAGCCGAAAGTTTACGGGAAGAAGTATTGTCTACTAAAGGAATTAAAAGAGATAAAGCAATCAAAAGGTTGCGAGTTATCGATAATTTTATAGCTACGCGCTCAGACCCAGCGTGGATGATTTTAACGATATTACCAGTAATTCCTCCTGATTTAAGGCCTATGGTTCAATTAGATGGAGGTAGGTTTGCTACTTCAGATTTAAATGATTTATATAGACGAGTTCTCAATAGGAATAATAGATTGATTCGACTCCATGAAATTTTAGCCCCTGAAATTATTATAAGAAATGAAAAAAGAATGCTTCAAGAATCTGTCGATGCTTTGATTGATAACGGAAGACGTGGTAGAACTGTGGTCGGTGCAAATAACAGGCCGTTAAAATCATTATCGGATATTATTGAAGGAAAACAAGGTCGATTTAGGCAAAATTTATTGGGGAAACGGGTAGATTATTCGGGTCGTTCTGTAATCGTTGTGGGGCCTCAATTACAATTAAATCAATGTGGTTTACCACGTGAGATGGCATTAGAGTTATTTCAACCGTTCGTAATTCATCGTCTAATTCAACAAGGATTAGTTAATAATATTAAAGCTGCAAAAAAATTAATTCAAAAAAATGATCCTATTATTTGGGATGTTTTAGAAGACGTAATGCAGGGCCATCCTGTATTATTGAATCGAGCACCTACTCTTCATAGATTAGGTATACAAGCTTTTGAACCAATCTTAGTGGAAGGAAGAGCTATTAAATTACATCCTTTAGTTTGTCCAGCATTTAATGCTGATTTTGATGGAGATCAGATGGCTGTTCATATTCCATTATCCTTGGAGGCACAAGCAGAGGCGAGATTATTAATGCTTGCTCCATATAATTTTTTATCCCCGGCTACTGGGGAGCCAATTATTCTGCCCAGTCAAGATATGGTTTTAGGATGTTACTATTTGACTGCCGAGAATTTGTCTCAACAGAATGAAAGCGTATATTATTTTTCTAACTTAGAGGATGCTTTATTAGCATATACACAAAATAAAATTGGATTACATGCTTATATATGGGTTCGATTTAATGATTCGGTGAAAGATGACGCAAAATTAATTAAAGTTCAATCCAGTTTTGATAATAGTCAATTGAAAATTTATTCATCTAGGATAGTAAAAGAAGACTGTAATGGAAATCTAGCTGTTCAATATATCTTATCTACTCCTGGTCGAATCTTATTTAACAAAGTTGTTTCAGACTCTTTGCTTTTTTCTAATAATTTAAATTTCACATAATGGTTTTTCTTTAACAAGAGAATCGTTTGTTGTAATATAGAATACTTCCTAGAATTTTAAACATAAATTTTTCTACTTGAAATGACGTAGAAAAGTTTATATTTTCTATAGGAAATCTATCATTAAACAACTGGTCTCTTAATATGAAATTAATAGTATAAAGTTCCTACAAAAACCCCTAGATATGAAAGAAAAATATTTATTTGTTCCTCCTAAGCCCAAATTTACTAATAAAGTAATTGATAAAAAAGAACTAAAAAAATTAATGTCTTGGGCTTTTAGTAATTATGGAACTGGTCGATCTTCTTATATGGCTGATAAGCTTAAAGAATTAGGTTTTCATTATGCAACTAGAGCGGGAATTTCTTTGAGTGTAGAAGATTTAAAAGTACCTCCGACAAAAACTGAATTATTAAATAAAACGAATCAAGAAATTAGATTTACTGAGCAAAAATACTATAGAGGGGAAATAACAAGTGTTGAACGATTTCAAAAAGTAATAGACACTTGGAATAATGCAAGCGAAGCTTTAAAAGACGAAGTCATTAAGTATTTTAAAGAAACAGATCCTCTAAATCCTATTTATATGATGGCGTTTTCAGGCGCAAGAGGAAACATTTCTCAAGTTAGACAATTAGTAGGAATGAGAGGGCTAATGGCCGATCCTCAAGGGCAAATTATTGATCTCCCAATTAAAAGTAATTTTAGAGAAGGGTTAACAACTACAGAATATATTATATCTTCATATGGAGCTCGAAAAGGTTTAGTAGATACAGCACTTCGTACAGCGGATTCGGGTTATTTGACTCGAAGGTTAGTCGATGTCGCTCAAGATATAATTATTAGAGAAATTGATTGTGGAACTAACCGCGGAATTTTGCTTAAAAGCATGTTGAATAAAAATAAAACATTAATTCCTTTAGAAAAAAGATTATTAGGACGAGTTTTATTTGAAACTTTATATTCTCCTGATAGTGCGAACATAATAGCGCATGTTAATCAAGATTTGGATTATGACATTTCAACCCATATTATTAAGTTGGGTATAAAATCAGTCATCGTCCGTTCTCCTTTAACTTGTGAATCTTCCAGGTCAGTTTGTCAATTTTGTTATGGTTGGAATTTAGCTCATGGATCTTTAGTAGATTTAGGAGAAGCAATTGGAATAATTGCTGCCCAATCAATTGGAGAGCCAGGCACCCAATTAACAATGAGAACTTTTCATACTGGAGGGGTTTTTACGGGAGAGGTCGCTGAACAAATTAAAGCACCTTTTGATGGAATATTACGTTTACCAAAATCTATACGCAGTAGGCTAATTCGTACTAAACATGGTGAAGAAGCTTTAGTTTTGGAAGAGAACTTGCAATTGGATTTATATAATAGTTTATCTCATAGATCACGATTAGAGATAAAACAAGGAACGACTCTTTTTTTAAGTGATAATGAAGAATTCAAAAAACATCAAGTTATGGCAGAAGTAAGTTCGAGAGGTAATATGATTACTGAAAGAGCTACTAAAGATTTATCAAGTGAGATTTCGGGTCAAGTTTATTTTGCTGATTTATCTACTGAGGAAAAAATCGACCGGCAAGGAAATAAAACAGTAACTACTTCTCAAGGTGGATTAGTTTGGATTTTGGAAGGTGACGTATATACTATACCATCATCTGCTGACATCCTTTTAGCCGAAGGTGAAGAAGTCAAAAAAGATGAAGAATTAGCAGTTACTCAAGTAATAAGTGATTATGGTGGAATTGTTCGATTAAGCAAATCTGATCAATTTACTAATAATACAGATATTCACATTATAACTGCGTCGATTTTTTTAAATAATGCAGTGGTTAAGCCTTTAGAAGAGAATGTTAATTCTGAGTCTAGGTATTTTTTAGAATTTGATAATAAGGAACAATTTCTATTGCAATGCTCTCCTGGAAATAAAATTTCAAATTTTCAAATTCTAGGCGAATTAATCGAAGATAAATATTCAACCCGCTCCGGGGGGATAGTTAAATACTCCAATTTAGAATTTTTTGAAGATCTTAACCATAATTCTTCTTATAACTCTTTAAAAACTGGGCTTTTGTTTTGGGTTCCAGAGGAAATTCATGAAATTAATAAAGATATTTCTTTATTATATGTTGAAGAAGGAGATCTTATAAAATCAGGAGAGGAAATTATTAAAGATGTATATGCAATTAATGAAGGGTATATTCATATTGTTCAAGAGTACGGTATAGTTAAAGAGGTTAGCATAAAACCCTATCTTTTCATAGCACCGGTAGATTCGATCTGTAAGGGGTTTAAAGAATTAACAATTTTAGAACCTGGTGAAGAAATTCAAAAAAATAAATTTCTAGAAGAAAGGGTTTGTATTGATTTTATAACTATTAAATCAGAACAATGGTTGTTAGTTCGTCCAGTTGTCGAATATATAATAGATAAACGTGACCATTTATTAGAACAGGATATTATAAATGATTTAGGAGATGTTTTCAAACTTAGTATTGTTAGAAAGTTATTATATAAAGATGGAGAAAAGGTAAGATCTTTAAATGGTATAGATTTATTTAAAACGTATTTGATTTTAGAAGCCGATTCGACCCTTGCTCATTTATCTGCTGATATTGAATTTGTTCCTGTGATAAATTCTAATTCTTGTAAATTACAAATTGTTGTGTTAGAAAGTTTATCTATAAAACAAGATGCATTTGGTGAGATAAATAAAGACTTAACTGTCACAGCTCTTTCTGTATCAAACAATGAAAAAATTTCCGCTGGCACTTGCGTAGCTGAAACAAAGCTTTTATGCAGAGCAAATGGAATAGTACGAACAATCTCTACAAATATTTCCAGCTCTTCTAAAAAAATGTTAATATGCACGAATGAACATGAAAAAGCTATTGATTTAAATGGGTTAACACCTCAAGTTACAATGGGTGATTTAGTAAGATATGGAGATCAAATTGCAGATGATATATTATCTTCCAATTCTGGGCAAATAATTTATTTAGATAATAAAAAATTAGTTATAAGATTAGGATACCCCTATCTTATTTCTTCGGGTGCCATTTTACAAGTCAATAATTTAGATTTAGTACAAAGAGGAGATATTTTAGCAATTTTAGTTTTTGAAAGATTTAAAACTGGAGATATTGTCCAAGGTTTGCCTAGAATCGAAGAAATTTTAGAAGCTCGAAAGCCTAAAGAACCGTGTAAATTAGCTCAACGTCCAGGAATTATCAAACTTAATTACGATCAAGATGATTATAATAATATAAAAATTATAGAAAAAAATAACTCTACTACTGAATATTTAATTAGCCCGATGCAAAAATTGATAGTATCTAATGGTGAAAATATTGTATTGGGAGGGTTTCTTACAGATGGTGCACCAAATCCTCATGAAATGTTGCATATTTTTTTTACTTTTTATAAAACTCTAGTAAACTTATTTGATGCTGCAAAGTATAGCTTACAAAAAGTGCAGTTATACTTACTTAATGAAGTTCAAAATGTATATCAATCACAAAATGTAGATATTTCTGACAAGCATATTGAAGTGATTGTTAGACAAATGACTTCGAAAGTACGAGTAGAAGATGGAGGAGATACTACGTTATTACCAGGAGAATTAGTGGAACTTCAGCAAATAGATAATATTAATGAAGCTATGACTTTAACTAAAGGCATGCCAGCCACATATTCGCCTATATTATTAGGAATAACAAAATCTTCATTAAATACAGATAGTTTCATTTCTGCGGCTAGTTTCCAAGAAACTACAAGAGTTTTAACTGAAGCAGCTATTGAAGGTAAAGCAGATTGGTTAAGGGGCTTGAAAGAAAATGTTATAATTGGTAGGTTAATACCCGCTGGCACTGGATTTAATGCATATCTAGATAATTCCCGAAATATAAATATTGAAAAGCAAACGGAATTATCTTATTCATATTATTTAAATGCTACATATTCCGAAGAAATAAAAACTTTAGAAGATTTTATTATTGATGACAGTATTGCAAGAACTTACAAACGTCCTAATGAATAAGCTTTTTCTATTATTTTAGAAACACTATGTAGAGGGTTAAAGAAATTTTCTTGCTTTTCAAATTAGTGTTAAATGAATTTGCAAAAATGCTGACCTTTTGTTATGCTATATAAGGTGGAAAAAGAACACCAAAAGATTATTTAATTTAAGTTGATCGGTTTATTTAATTTAATCTCAATGAGGTATTTATATTATGTCAGTTGTTAATTTGTCTGAGTTATTAGAGGCAGGTGTACATTTCGGCCATCAATCCAGACGTTGGAATCCGAAAATGTTTCCTTACATTTATGCGGAAAGAAACGGAATTCATATTATTGATTTAGTCCAAACGTCTCAATTATTAACTCAAGCTTGTGATTTTGTACGCTCCTCTGCAGAAGATGGAAAGAAATTTTTATTTGTTGGTACAAAACGTCAAGCATCATCCGTTATAGCTCAAGAGGCTGAACGTTGTGGGGCTTTTTATGTAAATCAAAGGTGGTTAGGAGGAATTTTAACTAACTGGTTTACAATTAGAACTAGAGTAGAAAGATTAAAAGATTTAGAACATAAAGAAGAAAGTGGATATTTAGATCAATTACCTAAAAAAGAAACTGCCATTTTACGAAGAGAATTAGAAAAACTGCGTAAAAATCTTATTGGAATTAAAAATATGAAGCGTTTACCAGATTTAGTTATTATAGTAGATCAAAAACGTGAAAGTACTGCTGTGCAAGAGTGTAGAACATTAGGAATTCCTATTATATCTATTTTAGATAGCAATTGCGATCCAGATCTTACAGATATTCCTATTCCGGGAAATGATGACGCGATTAGATCTATCAAACTAATTATTGGGAAATTAGCAGATTCTATTTGCGAGGGAAATAAAGGACAATCTACCAATGTTGAGTTAGAGTAAATATTCAATAATTTTAGATTACACAAATTTCGAAGTATTTTATACTCTTTACTGTGTGTTTATAATTTCTATTTTTATAGAGATGTAAAGACCAGTTGTAGGAGAAGTATAAAATACAATACTTATTTAGTTTTATTTATGAGGAAAATATGGGAATTGAAATTTCTGCACAAATAGTTAAAGAGCTTCGCGAAAAAACATCAGCTGGAATGATGGATTGTAAAAAAGCACTTCAAGAATCAAATGGTGATCTAGAAAAAGCAATTGAATATTTAAAACAAAAAGGATTGGCATCAGCCAACAAAAAAGCAAGTAGAATTGCTACAGAAGGTTTAATTGAGTCCTATATTCATATGGGCGGTAAATTAGGAGTTATGGTAGAATTAAATTGTGAAACAGATTTTGTGGCTAGAAATCCTGCGTTCCAAGAATTAGCACGTAATATAGCTATGCAAATCGCTGCGTGTCCTACAGTAAAATTTATTAAAGTAGATGACATTCCAGATTCGATAATTCAGGAAGAAAAGAGCATAGAATCTGCAAAAGAAGACTTAGCTAAAAAACCAGAAGAAATAAAAAATAAAATTTTAGAAGGTAGGGTTCAAAAACGTCTAAAAGAAATGGTTTTAGTAGAACAATCTTTTATTCGAGATAATAATATTACAATTGAAGAATTAGTAAAACAACATATTTCAAAATTAGGAGAAAATATCCAAATTCGACGTTTTGAAAGATTCAATTTAGGAGAAGGGTTAGAAAAACGCCAAGATAATTTTAGCTCTGAAGTAGCTAAAATGATTCAAAAATAGAGTAATAATAATATTAAGATATTACTTACATTATTTATCAAGTTTTGAAATCTAATAAATCTCACTGTTTAAATTTTCTAGTCAAATAAATATTAGCCTTAATAAAGCTAATAAGGCAACCAGGGATAGATTATTTTTAATATTCTTAGTATCAAGTTTCGCAAGTTTATAGAAACCTTACTTTTGAAATGAAAATTTTACATAAAAATGATATCATCAAAGTATGCGAAATTTAATTACAAAGAAATATTTAGTGGTAATTACATCCTATATCAACTTGTATTTTTGTTAGAAAAAGAATAAAGTAGACAAGTTTATAATTTGTATTCGTTGTAATGATTAACTCACGCAACTTACCAAACACATTTTTATAGATTTAAATTAATTCTTATATAACAAAAATACTTTTTGATATATTTTTCTTTCTTTTTGAAAAATATAGACATTTTTAACTTTCTACTAGTTTATGTATCAAAATAGCTTTAGTATTTTACAAGCTTTCTATTCGCTTTCAGCGGTAGAAGTTGGAAAACATTTGTATTGGAATATCGCAGGGTTTCAATTACATGGTCAAGTATTTATAGTAACTTGGATTGTTTTAACTGCGTTATTAATTTTCACTGTCGTAGGAACAAGTAACCTAAAGCAAACTCCTCAAGGATTGCAAAACTTTATGGAATATGCTTATGAATTCCTACAAGATATAGCTAAAAACCAAATAGGAGAACATGATTATAGACCATGGGTTCCTTACATCAGCACCGTTTTTCTGTTTATCTTTAGTTGTAACTGGGCCGGGGCTTTAATCCCATGGAAATTAATTGAGCTTCCAGAAGGTGAGCTTGCAGCACCTACAAACGATATAAATGTTACAGTAGCCTTAGCATTATTAACTTCACTTTCTTATTTCTACGCGGGGTTAAGCAAAAAAGGATTAGGTTATTTTAACAGATATGTAAATCCTACTCCAATTTTGCTTCCTATAAATATTCTGGAAGATTTTACGAAGCCTTTATCTTTAAGTTTCCGTCTTTTTGGTAATGTTTTAGCAGATGAGTTAGTAGTTTCTGTATTTGCTCTTCTTGTTCCAATCCTAATTCCACTACCTGTTATGACTTTAGGATTGTTCGCTAGCTCCGTACAAGCTTTAATTTTTTCAACTTTATCAGCAGCTTATATTGGTGAAGCTTTAGAGGACCACCATTAATATAAATAGACAAATATAAATTTACCGTAAGGTAAATATCAGTTTCTGAAATCCTTCAAATTAATAAAATATTTAAATTCTTTATACTATTATGAACCCAATCGTTTCTGCTGCTTCTGTTGTTGCTTCTGGTTTAGCTGTTGGATTAGCTGCTATTGGACCAGGTATAGGTCAAGGAACTGCAGCTGCTCAAGCTGTAGAAGGTATTGCTCGTCAACCTGAAGCAGAAGGTAGAATTCGTGGAACATTACTACTAAGTTTAGCCTTCATGGAATCTTTAACTATTTATGGTTTAGTAGTATCTTTAGCATTATTATTTGCTAACCCATTTACAAGCTAATATATTTTTTAGTAAACTTAACCACGCAAGTGGTTAAGTATCTTACTTTACAACGTTTTTTTAAGGGTCAATTAGAAAACAATAAATACAATGACAAACTCCCTATTCTTATTGGCTTTACAAGCAGCGAGTACGGAATCTAAAGGTGGCTTATTTGATTTTAATGCTACTTTACCTTTAATGGCCATACAGATTCTTTTATTGATGGTCGTATTAAATGCTATATTTTATAAGCCGGTAGCAAAAGTTTTAGATGAACGAGATGAATACATCAGATCTAATTTAACTCAAGCTTCGGATATGCTTTCGAAAGCTGAAGCTATAACGAAAAAATACGAGCAAGATTTAGCACACGAAAGAAGAGAATCTCAGATTATTATTTCTTCTGCACAGAAAGAGGCTCAAGATATCGTGGCTATGGAAATTAAACAAGCACAAAAAGATACAGAGCAATTAGTTAATGAAGCTACTAATCAATTAAATTCTCAAAAAGAAAAAGCTTTAATCGCATTAGAAAGCCAAGTTACTACTTTAAGTGATCAAATTAAAACTAAACTTTTAAGCAATCAACTAGTTTAATAAAATCTGCTTTTGTATTCAAGTTGATAATGAATACTATATATTTTTATATAATTTTTGAATCATGGACATTATGAATGATTTTATATTTATAGCTGAATTGTCCTCTGAAAAAGGATTTGGTTTTAATCCAAATTTTTTAGAATCTAATGTAATAAATATAGCTATCCTATTATCTGGGGTAATATATTTAGGTCGTAATTTTCTTACATCTGCATTAGAATCACGTCAACAAAAAGTTGCAGAAGCAATTCAAGAATCTGAAGAAAGGTTACAACAAGCTAATAAAAGATTGGTTGAAGCTGAAAAGCAACTTGCAGAGGCTAAGCTAGTTATTGAGCAAATAAAAAAAGATGCAGAATTAACTGCTCGCAAAGTAAAAGAAACAATTTTAGCTCAAGGTAAATTAGATATTGAGAGACTTACTAACAATGGAAAAAGTAGTATTGAAAAGGCTGAAATTCAAATAAGAAAGCAAATTCAACAACATATTACAAATTTAGCAATTCAACGCGTAAGTGGTCAAATGAAGAGCTATTTAACTTCTAATTTACAATCTAAACTTATCGATAACAATATTTCGCAATTAGGGGGTCAACTATGACATCAAGAAATATTAAATTGGCTCAACCTTATGCAGAAGCTTTGTTAGAGTTGACAAGCAAAGAAGGGTCTTTAGATAAGATTATTAACGATTTAAATTCTATTTCAAATATCTTATCAGAATCTTCTGAATTAAGAAAAGCGATTTCTAATCCAACATTACCAGCTAATGTAAAAAAAGATATAATAAAATCTATCTTCGGAAATAATATTAATTCCAACGTTACAAAATTTTTAATGGTTTTATGTGACCGCGGAAGAATCTCTTATTTAGATGATATTATAGAAAAAGCTTTAGAAATTGCATATAAAAAAGCTTCTATCGAAGTGGCTTATGTTACTTCTTCTACTCAATTGACTACTTCTCAAGAGGAAGCTTTAATCTCAAAGCTACAATCTATGAGTGGCGCTAAGCAAATAAAATTAAAGCTTGAAGTGGATGAAACGTTAATTGGAGGCTTTATAGTTCAAGTAGGCTCTAAAATAATCGATAGTAGCATTAAGGGCCAACTTAGACAGTTAGCGTCTTACCTAGGTGCATCGGTTGTGTAATTAATTTTATATAAAAATTCTTACACAAATCAATAAATAATAATAAACATTTTAATTTATCAAAATACCCCAGTAGTGATATGGTAAATATTCGACCTGATGAAATTAGTAGTATAATACGTCAACAGATTGATAAATATGATCAAGGAGTACAAGTAGCCAATGTTGGTACTGTGTTACAAATTGGTGATGGAATAGCTCGCGTATATGGATTAGATCAAGTAATGGCTGGAGAACTTTTAGAGTTCGAAGATCAAACTATTGGTATTGCTCTTAACTTAGAAAGTGACAACGTAGGTGTTGTATTAATGGGTGAAGGTCGCGATATTTTAGAAGGAAGTTCTGTAAAAGCTACAGGGAAAATCGCACAAATCCCAGTAGGGCAAGGATATTTAGGACGTGTAGTAAATGCACTTGCTGTTCCTATTGATGGAAAAGGGGATATTGCTACAAGTGAAACTCGATTAATTGAATCCGTTGCGCCTGGTATTATTTCTCGTAAATCAGTATGTGAACCAATCCAAACTGGTATCACAGCCATTGATGCTATGATTCCAATTGGACGTGGCCAACGAGAATTAATTATTGGAGATAGACAAACAGGTAAAACAGCAGTAGCTTTAGATACTATTATTAACCAAAAGTCTGAAAACGTAGTTTGTGTGTATGTTGCGGTTGGACAAAAAGCTGCATCAGTTGCTTCTGTAGTAACAGCGCTACAAGAGAAAGGTGCTTTAGATTATACTGTTATTGTTGCTGCAAACGCTGACGATCCAGCTACTTTACAATATATAGCTCCGTATACAGGTGCAGCAATCGCAGAATATTTTATGTATAAAGGACAAGCGACATTAGTAATCTATGATGATTTATCTAAACAGGCTGCTGCTTATAGACAAATGTCTTTATTATTAAGAAGACCACCAGGAAGAGAAGCTTACCCAGGAGATGTATTCTACCTACATTCTAGATTATTAGAAAGAGCGGCAAAATTAAGTGATCAATTAGGTGGAGGAAGTATGACTGCTCTTCCTATAATTGAAACACAAGCCGGCGATGTTTCTGCGTATATTCCAACAAACGTAATTTCCATTACAGATGGACAAATCTTCTTATCCGGAGATTTATTCAACTCAGGTATCAGACCAGCTATTAATGTGGGTATCTCAGTATCTCGTGTAGGTTCTGCAGCTCAAATAAAAGCAATGAAACAAGTTGCTGGTAAGCTAAAATTAGAATTAGCACAATTCGCGGAACTTGAAGCGTTTTCACAATTTGCTTCTGATTTGGATCAAGCAACACGTAACCAATTAGCACGTGGGCAAAGATTAAGAGAAATTTTAAAACAACCTCAAAATTCACCTATTCCAGTAGAAGAGCAAGTTGCTATTATTTATACAGGGATAAATGGATTCCTTGACGATCTTGATTTAAGTAAAGTAAGAGCATTCGTGGACACTTTACGTACAACATTACGAAATTCTAAACCAGAGTATGGAAACTTAGTAAGAAGTTCTAAAGCGTTTAGCAAAGAAGCCGAAGAAATCTTAAAAGCTTGTATATTATCTGTAAAACAAAGTTTTGTTTAATACGAGAAACAAATAAAATGATCTAAAAAATTTTATAATTTTTTAGATCGTTTTAATTCCTTGATAACCTTTTGCTTCTAATTCCTGGGCTAAATTTGCATCTCCAGTTTTTACAATTTTTCCAGATTCCATTATATGGACAAAATGAGGTTTTATATAATCTAATAATCTCTGATAATGAGTTATTAAAATAATAGAATTGGATGTGTTAAACAATTGATTTACTCCTTTTGATACAATTTTTAATGCATCAATATCTAAACCGGAATCTGTTTCATCAAGGATCGAAATTCGCGTATCTAAGAGCGCCATTTGTAGAATTTCATTTCTCTTTTTTTCTCCTCCTGAAAAACCTTCGTTAACATTCCTAGTTAAAAAACCGGGATCCATTTCGACTATTTCTAGTTTTTTATTTATAAATTCGAAAAACTCAAGAGGTTCAAGTTCTTGCTGATTTTTTTCTCTTTGTCTAGAATTATAAGATAATCTCAAAAAATCAGCATTAGTTACTCCTGGAATTTCAACAGGATATTGAAACCCTAAAAAAATACCCTTTCTAGCTCTTTCCTCTGGGGCCATATCTAAAATCGATTTTCCATAAAATAAAATATCCCCACCCAGCACATTATAAGATTTATGCCCGGCAATGATTTTTGCAAGAGTGCTTTTTCCAGATCCATTTTTTCCCATTATCGCATGAATTTCTCCTTCTTTAATCGTTAAATTAATTCCATTCAGAATTTGGACATCACCTACTGAAGCTGTTAAATTTTGAATTTCTAATATAGTTTCCATATTACCCTACACTCCCTTCTAGTTTTAAACTTAATAATCTATCTGCTTCTAATGCAAACTCCATAGGAAGTTCACTAAAAACATCTTTGCAAAATCCACTAATCAATAAACTTATAGCAGATTCTAAATCAATACCTCTCTGTAGAAAATAAAATAATTGTTCCTCTTCTAACTTAGAAGTTGTAGCTTCATGTTCTACCTTGCTACTAGAATTATTAACATGTATATACGGGAAAGTATTAGCTTGTGATCGATTTCCAACCAACATAGAATCACATTGAGAGTAGTTAACACTATTTATAGCTTTGGAGTTTATTTTTACTAACCCTCTATATGTGTTTTTTGAATTTCCAGCTGAAATTCCTTTTGATATAATTCGGCTCTTAGTAAATTCTCCTATATGAATCATTTTTGTGCCAGTATCAGCTTGTTGGTAATTATTAGTCAAAGCAACAGAATAAAACTCACCAACGGAATTATCCCCAACTAAAATACAACTGGGGTATTTCCAAGTTATAGAAGATCCAGTTTCTACTTGTGTCCAAGAAATTTTCGAGTTAGAGCCAGCGCACAAACCTCGTTTTGTAACAAAATTATAAATTCCTCCTATTCCTTTATCATCTCCAGCATACCAATTCTGAACGGTAGAATATTTAATTTCAGCGTTTTCTAAAGCAACTAATTCAACAATAGCAGCATGAAGTTGGTTTTTATCAAATTTGGGAGCAGTACACCCTTCTAGATAACTAACATGACTATTTTTATCAGCAATTATTAAAGTTCTTTCAAATTGCCCAGATTCTTCATTATTAATTCTAAAATACGTAGATAGTTCTAAAGGGCATTTTATATCTTGAGGAATATAACAAAATGAGCCTTCACTGAAAACAGCTGAATTTAAAGCCGCAAAATAATTATCTCCTATTGGAACTACAGAGCCCAGGTATTTTTTAATTAATTCTGGATAGGATTTTATAGCTTCCGAAATAGGGCAAAAAATGACTCCTACTTTAGCCAACTCTTCCTTAAATGTTGTGCCAATAGAAACACTGTCAAAAATAGCATCTATTGCTACATTCGCCAACCGTTTTTGTTCCGTTAGAGGAATTCCTAATTTTTCAAAAGTTTCTAAAATGGTAGGATCTACGTCGTCAATATTATCATGTTTTATAGTTTTTTTTGGAGCTGAAT
>JACCEC010184065.1_pt1 | contig 57593 bp, 55 predicted proteins | sample 7450121 | NCBI WGS metagenome assembly JACCEC01 (sample SAMN15323455, study PRJNA562643) | freshwater metagenome | isolation source: river surface water | place: USA:Blue River Watershed | collected 2017-08-18
CCCGCTCAACGATCTGGCGGACCGCTTCGATCTTGAATTCTTCTGGAAATCGTTTTTGATTCATGGCACCTCCTATTAGGCCTCAGATTTGAGGCTCGAAGGTGTCTACAGGTTCCGGGGCGATTCACCCGGCCCGGTCAGGGTTCTGAACCTCAACAGCAGCATCAGCGGTAACGAAGATCCCTTTGCCCGTCTCAAGCAGGGTTTCGCCAGAGCGGGTCTGAACATTTCATTCAGCACGGCACTGACGACGAATTTAAAAAATGTTCATCCTGACATGGCACCCTACTGTTACCTGGCCGCTTACGGCATGTTCAGGGCTTATCGTTGATCGCCATCTCGCTCACTGCCCCGCAGTGATCTTGTTGTCGCGCACCACCTTGCCCCACTTCTCGACTTCGTTTTTGACAAATCGATCGGTGTCGGCAGGGCTGGTGGCGGTGATGACCACACCCATCTGTTTCAGGCGATCTTGCACCGCCGGTTCTTGCAGGGACTTGGCCACCGCAGCATTCATGCGGTTGACGATGGCGTCAGGGGTACCGGCAGGTGCGAACATGCCCCACCAGGCCTGGGCTTCAAAGCCCGGCACGCCCAACTCCTGCAAGGTGGGCACATCGGGCAACTCGGGCATGCGCTTGGGCGAGGTCACGGCCAGCGGGCGCAATTTGCCACTGGACAAATGCGGGGCCCACAAAGCATAAGTGGCCATGGTGACCTGAACATGACCCGCCACGCCGTCGGTGGCCAAAGGACCACCTCCCTTGTAGGGGATGTGGGTCCAGTCCACCTTCAGGTGATTGCCCAACGCGGTCATGGCCAAGTGAGCCATGCTGCCCGACCCGATGGTGCCATAGCCGATGGTTCCCGGCTTGGCTTTGGCGGCCGCGACCAGATCGGCATAAGTCTTGTAGGGCGTGCTGCTGTGGGCGGTGATGACCATCGCGCCGGTGCCGATCTGGATCACGCCGCGCAGGTCTTTGAGGGTGTCAAAGGGCAGATTGGGATACAGGCTGGGGTTGACGCCATGGGTGTCGAACACCATCACCCAGTTGTAGCCATCCGGAGCCGACTTGGCCACGATACCGGTACCGATCGAGCCCGAAGCGCCGACTTTGTTGTCGATCACAATGGGTTGCCCAAGGTTGTTTTGGAGGTGAGGTTGCAACAGCCGCGAGATCTGATCCACCGTGCCCCCGGTGGGGAAGGGGTTGACCACTTTGATGGGTTGGTTGGGCCAGGCGCCTTGTGCCCAGGCGCCCATGGGGCTGATGAGGGCGGCGGCCAGAACAGATAGAACATGACGACGTGACATGGAATCTCCAGGTTAAAACTGCGCCGATGCTAGGTGCAGGCCGGCCATTAGCGATTCGGGTGTTACCCGAACCCGTACCCCCATGCGGTTGAGGGGCTTTTAAAACACCGCCTCGATCAACACCGGCCCGGGCGTGGCCAGGGCTTTGCTGAAGGCCGCTGCCAATTCCTGCAAACTCTCGGCCCGCTCCCCGGGCACACCCATGCCACGGGCCAGTTGCACCCAGTTCAGGTCAGGACGATCCAGGGTCAACATCGAGCGGGCGTTGACGCCGGGCGCAGCGGCCCCCACATTTTTGAGCTCGCCTTGCAAAATGTTGTAACTGCGGTTGGCCATGATCACCACTTTCACATTCAGGCTCTCACGGGCCATGGTCCACAGGGCTTGCAGCGTGTACATGCCACTGCCATCGCCTTCGAGCACGATCACCGGGCGATCAGGTGCCCCCAGCGCCGCTCCCACGGCGCCTGGTAGACCAAAGCCGATGGCCCCGCCCATGATGTTGAGCCAGCTGTGCGGTGCTGCGGTGCTGGTGGGGACATCGAAGCCCCGGCCGCTCGAAACCGACTCGTCGATGACCACCGCGTTTTCGGGAATCAGGGCGGCGATCAGGCGACCCAGCCCCACCGGTTCAATCGGATCTCGCCCCGGGCCGGGCAGGGCCGGTTGATTGAAGGCCGCCACCACGGGGGCGGTGGTGCGCGCGCCCAGTGCATCGGCCAAATCAGCCAGGGCAGTCGGGATGTCGTGATGGGCTTCGGCCAAGCTGACAAACTCGCATGCCGGGTTGGCGAGCAGGCTGGGCTTGCCCGGATAAGCAAAAAACGCCACCGGCGGGCGGGCGCCTACCAGCACAATGAGCTCGTACTGGCTCAGCAATTGGACGGCAAGGTCGACGCTGTAGGGTACCCGGCGTGGCGTGACGCGCCCGGCACCCCGCTCCAGCCGAGCCACGCTGTATTCGCACAGCAGGTCGGCGCCGCAGTGGGCGGCGATGCGACCCGCCCAATCGAGCGAATCCTGGCGGCCGGCCTGACCGCCCAGCAAAAGAGCGGTCTTGCGCCCCCGGCGCAAGGCTCGTGCGCATGCCTCGACCGTTTCGCCAGTCACGCCGGAACGCAGCGGTCGCTGGCGTGGCGGCACCACCTCGCCACCTGGATTCCAAGCCGTGTCTGCGGGCAGGATCAGGGTAGCGATCTGCCCAGGTGGCTGCCATGCCGCAGTCACCGCGTCTGCCCCTGCGGTGGCGATTCGGGTGCTGTCGTTGCAGGTGTGTACCCAGTGGGACATGGGTCGGGCGACACCTTCGATGTCGCTGGTCAACGGGGCGTTGTGTTCAATGTGATAGGAAGCGTGCTCGCCCACGATGTTGACGATGCCCGATCCGGCTTTTTTGGCGTTGTGCAAATTGGCCAGGCCGTTGCCCAAGCCGGGGCCCAGATGCAACAACGTGCAGGCCGGCTTGTCGGCCATGCGGTAATAGCCATCGGCCGCGCCGGTGACCACGCCTTCAAACAGGCCCAGCACGCACCGCATGCCTTCAACCTTGTCCAGGGCGGCCACAAAATGCATCTCGGATGTGCCGGGATTGGCCAAACACAGTTCGACGCCCTGGCTGACCAGGGTGCGTGCCAGACTTTCTGCTCCATTCATGCGGTCGTCTCCTTGGGTCAAGTATAGGCAGACCTGCACTGAGCTGGTCGCCAGGGTATCGCCAATTTGTCACAAGACAGGCACAATCGGCTCAAACAAAAAAGCGCACGAGGAGGACAGTCGATGTTTTACGGTGAAATCGAAGGTGGCGGCTTTGAAGTGTTTGAGCCGGAGTTTGCTCAAACATTTGTCGGCCATGCCCGGTTGGAGCGGCTCTATACGGGTTGTCGCTGGGCCGAAGGGCCGGCGTGGTTTGGTGGGGGGCGCTATCTTTTGTGGTCGGATTTGCCCAATGACCGCATCTTGCGCTATGACGACACCGACGGCCATGTGTCGGTGTTTCGAGCACCCAGCCAGTTTGCCAATGGCAACACCGTCGATGGTCAGGGCCGCTTGATCACCTGTGAGCACCTGGGGCGCCGGGTTTCTCGCACCGAACACGATGGCCGAGTGGTGACGCTGGCGGACCGATACATGGGCAAGCGCCTCAATTCCCCTAATGACGTGGTGGTCAAATCCGATGGATCCATCTGGTTCACTGACCCCGATTACGGCATCATCGCCGACTACGAGGGCTCACGCAGCGAGCGCGAGCAAGACGGATGCCATGTTTATCGCATCGACCCGCAAAGCGGTGCGGTGTCCCGGGTCGCCAGCGATTTTCATCACCCCAACGGACTGGCTTTCTCGCGCGACGAAAAACAGCTCTTCATCGCCGACAGTGGTTACACCGAGGGGCCTGAGCATCCCAGGCACATTCGGGTTTTTGAGGTCCACAGCGACGGTAAAAGCCTGGGGGCGTCGCGCGTCTTTGCGACCTGTCCGGCGGGCTTTTTTGACGGTTTTCGCATCGACGATGCGGGGCGCGTCTGGACCAGTTCAGCCGAAGGGGTTTTGTGCTTTAACCCTCAAGGGCGTCTGATCGGTCGCATCCGGGTGCCCGAAATGGTCGCCAATTTGACATTCGGGGGGGCCGCGCGCAATCGCCTATTCATTTGCGGCACCACTTCGTTGTATGCTGTTTATCTAAAGATCAACGGATGAGGAGATTTCCATGAATGTTCGCAATCTTTCTCTGGCCAGCAGCAGTTCAACCAAGCCGGTCAAGCACACCCCGCAAAGTTGCGTGGCGGCGATCAAAGAAATCGCACCGCGCATTGCCGCCCGGGCGCGTGAAACCGAGAAATTGCGCCGGGTGCACCCCGACACCATCCGTGAATTGCACGAGGCTGGCCTGATGCGCCTGATGCAGCCCGCCCGTTTTGGCGGTTCCGAGTTGTGGCTCGACGACCTCATGAATGTGGTGTTTGAAATCGGCAAGGTGTGCGCCTCGACCGCCTGGGTTTACTCCAACCTGGCATCACACGCCTGGAACATCGGCCAGTTTGAATTGCAGGCTCAGGAAGACGTCTGGTCTAAAGACCCCGATGCCCTGGCCGCCACCGGTTTGGCTTTTCCGTGCGGCAAAGCAACGCCTGTCGAGGGCGGCTATCGCCTCAGCGGTCGCTGGCCCTTTTGCAGCGGTATCAACGCCTGCAGCTGGATGCTGGTCGGTGCCCTGACCGAGCAAGAGGGCGGGCCACCCCAGCGCCGCTTCTTCCTGGTGCATGAAAAAGACTTTGTCGTCTACGACAACTGGAACACTTTCGGATTGACCGGAACGGGTAGCCACGACATCGAGATCAAAGACGCATTCGTGCCTGCCCATCGCAGCGTCTCGGCAGAAATTTTTGCCGCCGCGCAACACCTGCCGGGCGCCAAGTTGTACGACAACCCCTTGTTTGGTATGCCCACTTTTGCCGCTTTCGCCTATGTCCTGTGCGGCATTCCTGTGGCTGCGGCCAAGGGCGCGGTCGAGCAGCTCACGGCCAATTTGCGTCAGCGCGCCGGCACCTACACCGGGGCACGTCTGGCCGAGCTCAACTCGGTGCAAATCCGGATCGCCGAGGCCAGCGCCTGCGTCGAATTCGCCGAGACCGTCATTCGCCGCGATTGGCAAGCCCTTGAGGCCTGTGCCAAAGCGCGCGACTACCCCAGCATGGAAACCAAACTGAGTTGGAAGCGCAACGCGGCTTTTGCCACCCAGTTGGCGGTCCGGGCGGTCGATGCCCTGATGCCGGCTTCCGGGGCTGGCGGCTTGTCGGCCGAAGGTCCTTTGCAGCGCCAATTCCGCGACATCCATGCGGCTTCTGCGCACATCGCCCTGACCTGGGACATCCATGGTGCGGCGTATGGACAAAGTGCTTTGGGCTTGCCCTCACCGGCCGGCTTTCTGCTCTGAACAACCTCATAACCTTATAAGTTATCAGGTGATTACTTCATCGTTTGCCCTAATGACCCGGTTCAGGGAAAACGCTATCGTTTTGCCCTAGTAGGGGCTCAACCTCAGGAGTCTGATCATGCCAGTCACAGCCATCAACCATTTCCTCATCCGCGCCGCCGACATCGAGCGGTCGAAAAATTTTTACGTGGATGTGCTCGGTTTCGAGGTGGCTCCTCGTCCCAATTTCCCTTTTCCGGGTTACTGGCTGGGCACCAACGGCAGCATCCAGGTTCACATTGCCCAAGACGGCATCGACAACCGCAGTTTTTACTACCTCGGCACGCCCGATGACGCCGCCAACGGCCAGACCGGTGTCATCGACCATGTGGCCTTTTTGTGCGAGGACCCGGCTCAGTTCAAATCGCGTCTTGATGCACAGGGCGCCACTTACCGGACCCGTTTCCTGCCCGAAAACCAATTGTTCCAGCTGTTTTTGCGCGATCCCGACGGCGTCATGATCGAACTCAATTTCTTCGGCGTCGAGGACGTCTCTGCTTTTGGGGGGGAGAACTACACCCAAATGGCCCGTGTCGACTGAATTTTTTGTCAGTGCTTTACCAACAACAAGGAGAACCAACCATGCAAATCAACCGTCGCAAAGTCCTGAGCACCGCAGGTGCCGCTGTTGTGGCCTCTCAACTTGGCGTTGGCCAGGTATGGGCCCAAGGCGGCCCCCTCAAGCTCGGCATGAGCATGCCGCAGACCGGTCCTCTGGGTGCGGGCGGCCAATCGGCTCTGCTGGCCCTGCGCATGTGGGTGGAGGACGTCAACGCCAAAGGTGGCCTGCTGGGCCGCAAGGTTGACTTGACCGCTTATGACGACCAGTCGAACGGCGCGCTGACCCCGGGCATCTACACCAAGCTGCTCGATGTCGACAAGGTGGATTTGCTGATCGCTCCTTACGGCACCAACGTCACTGCCCCCATCATGCCCCTGGTCAAAGAGCGCAAAAAGTTGCTGATGGGCAACTTCTCGTTCCAGGTCAATGCCAAAGCCCAGCACGACATGTGGTTCAACAACGCCCCCTGGAACGACGCCAAAGGCTGGTCCGAGGGCTTCTTTGACATGGGCAAGAAAGCCGGTGCCAAGACTGCAGCCATTGTGGCCGCCGACGGTGAATTCCAGCAAAACCTGGCCAACGGGGCCCGCGAAGTGCTCAAGCAGGCTGGCGGCCTGAACATCGTGTTCGATCAAAACTACCCGCCCAACAGCACCGATTTCTCCTCCATCGTGCGCGCCATCCGCGCTTCCAAGGCCGAAGTCACTTTTGTCGCTTGCTATCCCTCCGAGGCGGTGGCGTTCATGCGCTCGGTCAACGAAATCGGGCTGGGCTCTCAGACGGTGTTGTTCGGCGGCGGCATGGTCGGTTTGCAATTCACCCCCATCATGCGCACGCTGGGCAGCTTGCTCAACGGTGTCACCAACTACAACACCTGGGTGCCCGGCGTGAAGTACCCCGGCATCGACGACTTTTTCAAGCGCTATGCTGACAAGGCCACCGCTGCCAAAGTGGATCCCCTGGGTTTTTACATCGCCCCGTTCAACTACTCTTCAGGCCAAATGCTCGAGGCTGCCATCAATGCGACCAAGAGCTTCGAAGACCGCAAAATCGCGGAATACCTGCGCAAGAGCGAGATGCAGACCATCGTGGGTCCGGTGTCATTCAACGCCAACGGCGAACGCCTGAAGTCGGCTGTGTTCCAGGCCCAGTTCCGTGGCGTCAAGAACGACGATGTCGAGCAGTTCAAGCAGCAGGGCAAGCAAATCGTGGTGTGGCCCGATAGCCTCAAGCAAGGCAATCTGATCACCCCGTTTGACGCCGCTCGCAAGGCGACCTGATCGAACTTCATCAACAGGGGCGGGTTTTGTGCCCGCCCCATTTTTTCATCCTTTTCTATGTTCTCCATTGACCTCCTGTTCGAGGCGGTGTTGTTCGGCCTGTTACTGGGCTGTTTTTACGCTGCCGTCAGTCTGGGCCTATCCGTTGCCTTCGGCTTGCTCGATGTGCCTTACGTGGCGCACCCGGCCTTGCTGATCACCGGTTCTTATTTCACTTACTTTCTTTACAGTTCGCTGGGTTTGGATCCACTGGTCGCCGGAATTTTGGCGATGCCGGTGTTTTTCATATTGGGGGTCTTGCTCTACCGGTTTTATTACGAAACCTTTGAAAAACGAGGCACAGACACCGGTGTGCGGGGCCTGGGTTTCTTTTTTGGATTGGCGTTCATCATCGAGGTGGTGCTGATCCTGTTGTTTGGCGTGGACCAGCGTTCGGTACAGGCCGACTACATCGGCAGCAGTCTTGAAATTGGTGACTATCGCCTGCCGTATCGCATGCTGATCGCCTTTGCCGTGGCGTTGTTGCTCACGGTTGCACTCACCATTTACTTTTCACGCACATTCACGGGGCGTGCCATCAAGGCCGTCGGTCAAGACGAAGGGGCTTTGCGCCTCATGGGGGCTGACCCGGTGCGCGTCAAGCAATGGGCGTTTGGCATTGCCACCGCAGTCAATGCGATTGCGGGTGCCATGCTCATCATCGTGGGCCCGGTCGAGCCCGCCATGGATCGCATCTACATCGGGCGCACGTTCTGTGTGGTGGTGCTGGCCGGTCTGGGCAGCATGAGTGGCACTTTGGTGGCGGGCCTGCTGTTGGGCGTGGCCGAATCCATCGTGTTGATGATGTTTGGTGCCTCCTGGGCTCCGGCAGTGGCGTTTGGCCTGCTGCTCATCATGCTGGGCTTGCGCCCGCAGGGCCTGTTTGGGAGGTAATACAACATGAAATTCTGGATCTCTTGCGTGGTGGCAGCCCTGGCATTCCTGGGTCTGTCCATGTCCAACCTCAACGAATACCTGTTTTTTGCCGGTTTCGTGGTGTTGCAGTTCATCGTGCTGGCCACCGCCTGGAACATTCTGGGCGGTTACGCGGGCTATGTGAACTTCGGCGTGCCGGCATTTGTCGCCACGGGTTCATACACCGCTGTGGTTTTGTTCAAGGCCTTTCAAGCCCCTTTGCTCATTCAGCTTTTGGGGGGCGCAGTCATGGCGGGTTTGTTGGGCTTGGCGGTCGGCTTGCTGACCTTGAAGCTGCGGGGCATTTTCTTCTCCATCGCCACAGTGGCTGTGGTGTTCATCCTGGAAGCGGTGGTCATGAACTGGCGCTATGTGGGTGGCGCCACGGGCTTCCAGTTCACCCGGCCCGAGCCCATGTTCGGATTTGAGAGCTACACCCGATTCCTGTTCTTTGTCATGGGTTTGCTGGCCTTGATCTCGCTGGCCGTGGCGCGCTACATCCAGGACTCGTTTTTGGGTCAGGGTTTGCGTGCGGTGCGCGACTCGGAGGAGGCTGCCGAATGCTCGGGGGTCCCCACTTTGCGCATCAAGCTGGTGGCCTGTACCGTCATGGGGGCGCTCATGGGGGTTGCCGGAGCGCCCATGCCCATGTACTTGGCCTACATCGAGCCGCTTTCAAGTTTTAACCTCAGCTACTCGATTTCAGCCTTGGCCATGCCCATCATCGGTGGTACATCGCACTGGATGGGCCCCCTGATTGGCGCCCTGATTCTGGGCACCTTGCAGCAGGTGGTCACGGTCACCATCTCCAGTGAGCTGAACGTGCTGGTGGTTGGCGTGCTGTTGGTTTTGTTTGTTGTATTGGCACCCGAGGGTGTGTTGGGACTCGTGAAAAAATGGAAACAATCCTCGAAGTAAGCCAGGTCGCCAAGCATTTTGGCGGCTTCACGGCGCTGCACAGCATCGACTTGCAGCTGAAAAAAGGCGAGCGTCTGGGACTGATCGGTCCCAACGGTTCGGGCAAAACGACGCTCATCAATTGCATCTCGGGCGCATTGCAAAACGATGGCGGCTCGATCAAATTCGAAGGCCAGGAACTCACCGGCAAGCAGGCCTTCCAGCGCACCAAGCTGGGCATTGCGCGCAGCTTCCAAATTCCACGCCCGTTTCGCAGCATGACTGTGCTCGAAAACCTCATGGTGCCCCTGGCCTACGTGTGCGGCATGAGCGGGCACAAAGCGGAAGAAGAGGCCATGCGCATCCTCACCGGCATGGGTTTGGCTGCCAAGGCCAAAACGCTGTCGGGCTCTCTCTCGCAGGTCGAATTGCGCAAAATGGAATTGGCACGTGCGGTCGCCGCCAAGCCCAAATTGCTGGTGTCTGACGAGGCCATGGCCGGTCTGGCCGGTGCCGAAATCGACGAGGTGCTTGAGCTTTTGTTTGAGCTCAACAAAATGGGCATCACCATCATCATGATCGAGCACATCATGCATGCGGTCATGAAGTTTTCAGAACGTCTGGTTTGTCTGGACGCCGGCAAGATCATCTGCCAGGGCGACCCGCAAACCATCATCAGCAATCCCGAAGTGCAGAGGGCCTATCTTGGCGATTAAGCTTGACATCCAAAACGTCCACGCCGGCTACGGCGCGGTGCGCGCCCTGATGGGCGTGTCTCTCGAACTCAACCAGGGGCAGACCGTGGTGCTGTTGGGCACCAACGGCAACGGCAAGAGCACGCTCATGAAATGCATCATGGGCATGGTCAAACCTGAGTCTGGTTCGATCATGCTGGAACTCGACGGCCAAAAACACGATCTGACACGGCTTTCGACCGAAGAAATCGTGAACCTGGGCGTGGCTTTGGTGCCTGAAGGGCGCCGTCTTTTCCCCAAACTCACGGTGGAAGAAAACTTGCTGTTGGGCGCTTTCCGCCCGTTGGCCCGGGAACACCTGGCCAACAACCTGGACTTCGCCTTTGAAGCTTTTCCGCTGCTCAAAGAGCGTCGCAAGCAATTGGCCGGCTCGATGTCTGGCGGCCAGCAGCAAATGTTGGCGATCGCGCGTGCCCTGATGTCTTCTCCCCGGGTCTTGCTGGTCGACGAGCCCTCGGTGGGTTTGTCACCGCTGTTGGTGTCGCAGACCATCACCAAGCTCAAAGAACTCAAGGACAAGTATCAGCTGACCGTGCTGATGGCCGAGCAGAACTTCAATCAGGCCACCCGCATTGCCGATCACGGCTACATCATTGTGCATGGCGAAATCGTCTTCCAGGGGGATGTCGATTCGATCAAGAACAACGAAATGGTCAAGAGCTTCTATTTGGGCGTGGTCGCCCACTGAAACCCACAGCCCGAGGGGGCTCACTCTGCTCGGGATTGTTTGAACGAAAGGAGCGCCCATGAAAGCAGCGGCGTTTGATTACACCAAAGTCGGTACGGTTGCCGAGGCTGTGGCCTTGTTGAGTCAGCATACCGGTTCGGCCCAGGTCCTGGCTGGCGGGCAAAGCCTGATGGCCATGATGAACCTGCGCCTGGCCCAACCCGGGTTGCTGATCGACATCAGCGGCATCGATGGCCTCCAAGGAATCGAGGTACAGGGTTCAGTCCTGCGAATCGGTGCGCTGACCACCCACCACGCCATTTTGCAGTCCGAGCTGGTCGCGCGCCATGCGCCACTCCTGGCTCAGGCGGTCCCGCACGTGGCTCACCTGGCCATCCGCAATGTGGGCACCATCGGCGGCAGTCTGGCGCTGGCCGATCCGGCCGCCGAATACCCGGCGGTAGCCCTGGCCCTCAATGCCACCATCGTGGCCCAGGGCCCCCAAGGGGAGCGTCGCATTGCCATTGGCGACTACTTCAAGGGCTTGTACCAGACAGCCTTGCAGCCCGATGAATTGTTGGTGGCGGTTGAAATCCCTGTGGCCCAGCCGGGACAGAAGTTCCATTTCGACGAACTCTCGCGCCGCCGCGGCGATTACGCCATGGTGGGTTTGGGTTGTGTCTTGACCCTGGATGGCCATCGTGTTAAAGAGGCCCGCATCGCCTTGTTGGCGGTGGGTGATGGTCCGGTGCTGGCCACACAGGCCATGGCCGCCCTTGCCGGCAGAACACTTGACGATGCCGCCGTGCAGGCCGCCCAGCAAGCGCTGGCGCAAGACCTCAGCCCTAACGGCGACCTGCAAGCTGACCCGGCCACCAAGATCCATTTGGCCCGCGTCCTTTTGGGACGCGCCCTGATTGCCCTGCGGAGCGCATCATGAGCGAAAAGAAAATTTCCACCTCTTTCACCCTCAACGGCACTGCCGTTGAACGCGAAGTGCCGGTGCGCATGCACCTGATCGACCTGTTGCGCGAAGACCTGGGCTTGACCGGTTCGCACCTGGGGTGCGAGCACGGCGTGTGCGGAGCCTGTCAAGTCATGGTCAACGGCCAGGTCGTGCGCGGTTGCCTGACACTGGGCGTGGCCGTACAAGGCAAGTCCGTCGATACCATCGAAGGCCTGTCCGACAGCGGTGAGTTGGCCGTGTTGCAGCAGGCTTTTTTGCAGCACAACGCCTTTCAGTGTGGCTTTTGTTCGTCGGGGATGCTCATTTCCGCCTTGGACATCGTGCGACACCATCCTGACGCCAACCGCGACGAAATCCGCGACCTGATCTCGGGCAACTATTGCCGTTGCACCGGTTATCAAGCCATTGTGGATGCCATTGAATCTGTTCTCAAGGCGCAGCGAGTGCTGCCCACCACCCAAGGAGCCGCTGCATGAACGCCCGTTCCGAACTGCCCTCCAACCCGGTCGATACCCGCACCCAGGAAAAATACATTGGCACCTCGGTGCCTCGCGCCGGCGCGCGCAAGTTGTTGCAAGGACGTGGTGTTTACCTCGATGATGTGCGCTTGCCGCGCTTGGCCCATGTGGTGTTCTTTCGCAGTCCCCATGCGCACGCGCGCATCAAGTCGCTGGATCTCAGCCGGGCGCGCCAGCAGCCGGGCGTGATCGGGGCTTTTGACGGCGCCGCCATTGCCGAGTTCTGCACGCCCTGGGTGGGCGTGCTGGGACACCTCAAGGGCATCAAGTCTGCGGTTCAGCACCCGGTCGCCATTGACCGCGTGTGCTGGCAGGGTGAAGCGGTGGCGGCCATCGTGGCCGAAACCCGTCGCCATGCGGAGGACGCGCTGGACCATGTGATGGCCGAGTTTGACGTGTTGCCGGCGGTGACCGATATGCGGGCCTCGTTGCAGGGCGATGTGGTGATTCACCCCGAACTGGGCGACAACATCTGTTTCACCCGCTCGATCGAAACCGAAGGTTTTGCCCAGGCCTGGTCCCAAGCCGAAGTGGTGGTTGAAAAAACCTACGACTTTGGCCGCCACACCGGTGTGACCAATGAGCCCCGGGCCATATTGGCCGATTACAACCCGGCCGAGCACTCGCTGACGGTCTACCACGCCAATCAGGCGCCGCACATGATGCAAGACATCTTTTCGCGCCACCTGAACATCCCGGAATCGAACGTGCGTGTGATTTGCAAGGACGTCGGTGGTTCGTTTGGCATCAAGGTGCATGTGTACGCCGACGAAATGGCCACCGCAGCGCTGTCGGTCATGTTGCGCCGGCCGGTCAAGTTTTTGGCTGACCGCATCGAGTCGTTTCTGACCGACATCCATGCCCGTGAACACACCGCTACGGTGCGTCTGGCTTGCACCAAGGCAGGCGACATCATCGGCTTTGACCTCGATGACCTGACCGGCATCGGCCCCTATTCGGTCTACCCCCGCACCAGCGGCATCGAGGGTAATCAGGTGGTTAACCTGACGGGTGGCCCCTACAAACACAAGCACTACCGTGCGCGCCTGAATGTGGTGTTCACCAACAAGAACGTGACTTGCCAGTACCGTGCCGTGGGGCACCCCATTGCGATGGCGTTGACCGAAGGCATCGTCGATGAAGCTGCGCGCGCCATTGGCATGGACCCGGCCGAGTTTCGCCGCCGCAATCTGATCCCCGATACCGCATACCCCTACACCTTTCCTTCCGGCACCAAATACGAAAAGCTCTCGCACGAGCAATGCCTGGCCAAGCTGCTCAAACTCATGGACTACGACGGTTTGCGTGCCGAGCAGGCCCAGATGCGTCAAAAGGGTGTTTACCGCGGCATCGGACTGGCCACCATGATCGAGGTCACCAACCCCTCTCCCGCCTTCTACGGTGTGGGCGGGGCTCGCATCTCGGCCCAGGATGGCGCCACCATCCGCATGGATCCCCAGGGCATGCTCAACGTGATGGTCAGTGTGACCGAGCAAGGGCAGGGCACCGAGGCGGTCTTCACCCAAATCGCGGCCCAATCGGTGGGCGTGTCGGTCGATCGCGTGCGTGTCATCACCGGCGACACCGGCGTGACCCCGTATGGCGGCGGGACCTGGGCCTCGCGCGGCGCCGGCATCGGTGGCGAGGCTGTTTTGCAGGCCGGCAAAGTCCTCAAGAGCAACATCCTCGACATCGCCGCTGCCATGTTGCAAGTCGACAAAGCCACGCTGGATGTGCTCAATAACCAGGTGGTCGACAAGCTCACCGGTGAAGTCAAATTGCCCCTGACTGAAGTCGGGCGCGTCGCTTACTTCCGGCCTGACACTTTGCCGATGAGTTTCCAGTCCGAGTTGACTGTGACGCGTCACTACACCCCGCGTGAGTACGGTTTCACCTTCACCAACGGCATTCAGGCCTCGTATGTCGAGGTCGACCCCGAAACCGGTTTTGTGAAACTGCTCAAACACTGGTGTGTCGAAGATTGCGGCACCGTCATCAACCCGATGCTGGTCGACGAGCAGATCCGGGGTGGCATCGTTCAGGGCATCGGGGGTGCCTTGTTTGAAGAATGCCTCTACAGCGACGAAGGCCAACTGCTCAATGGTTCGATGGCCGATTATCTGGTGCCCATGGCCAGCGAAATGCCCGACATCATCGTGGCCCACGTCGAAACGCCGACCAAGGGTTCGGAGTTGGGTGCCAAGGGCGCGGGAGAGGCGGGCACAGCGGGCGCACCGGGTGCGGTCATGAACGCCATCAACGACGCCCTGGCGCCCCTGAATGCCAATGTGACAGCGCAGCCGTTCACCCCGCAACGGGTTCTTCGCGCTTTGGGCAAGGTCTAAGCCTTAGCCCAAGCCCTCACGCGAGGTGCGCCACACCCGGAATTTCAACGGCCGTTTCACGGATCAAGTTGACCGGGTCGGTGAAATAGCGTGCCCATTCAGCCATTTCGGTGGTGGGCGGCGAGATCACGGCGCCCATTTGCTGCGCCATCTTCACCGCCAGGTGACCGACGGGCACTCGGGTGTCTGAAAAAGCACGCAAGGCAGCGGGAACATCTGAGTTGTGGCGACCCAGTTCTTCCACCAGGCACAGGGCATCGCCGGCGCCCTTGACCACGCCCTGGCCCACGTGCGGGCGCGCCACAAAGGCCGAGTCGCCGATCAGCGCCACCCGGTGCAAGGCCATGTTGTCGCACCATCCGTCATTGATGGCCTGGACCAACACTTCGGGCGACTTTTCGACCACCTCGGCCCAAGCCGGGTGAAGCATCCGGCGGGCTTCGGCACGCGCCCACTGAACCACTTCGGAGCGCAACAGTTGCGGAGGAATGCCCTCGGGGTGGTGTACACCCTTGGCATCGGTCAGGATGTCGCGCAATTGCTCGGCATCGGTGCGCCGGTACCAAACGATGTTGACCCCGAATTGGCCATTTTCAGGGCTGAGCACGGCGTAGCCCACCATCTGGTCACCCGGAACCTGTTGAAAACCAAAACCATCGCGAATGAATGCCTGTGCTTCAGGACTGAGTTGGTCACGCGGAGTCAAGGCGCGCCAGGCCACGTAACCGGAGTAAGACAGGGCAGGGGCCTGAAAGAGTTTGCGTCGCACTTCTGAACGATGGCCATCCGCTGCAATCACCAAATCAGCTTCGAGCTCGCGACCATCGGCCAACATCACTTTGGCCGGGGTGTGGGCGTCACCATCCACCACCCGGGTCACGTTTTGGCTCAAGTGGTAACGCTCGGCTGGAAAGGCTCGCACCAGCGCGTGCAACAGCCGGGCCCAGGTGGTCATCTGTTGGGGCACCACCATTTCAGCCACGATCTCGCCTGCCTGCGTGTTGAAAAATCGCCGGTCGGTGTCTACCCCCAACGTGGCCGGGTCAAACTGGGCGCCGGCGGCCTGCAACGCCTTGATCAGACCGGGGTGGGTGGCAATACCGGTGCCGCGGCTGACCAACGGCACAGAAGATTTTTCAAGAATTGTCACCTCCCAGTCAGCCCTGTGTAGCAAATTACCTGCAAACAGTCCAGACATGGAACCCCCGATGATCAGGGCTTTCTTTTGTTTCACATTCATGACCTAAAATCCGTTTCGTGAATAAATCCAACTCAAAAACTGGGGTGCGCCTGGACCCGGCCACCCGCAGGCAACAAATTCTCGATGCCGCCATCGCCTACTTTGCCGAAGCCGGGTTCGGTGTCCAAACCCGGGAACTGACTCGGCGCATCGGGGTTTCTCAACCTCTGCTGTACCGCTACTTTCCCAGCAAACAAGACCTCATCCAGGCGGTTTTCGACTCGGTCTTCATGCGACGCTGGGATCCCAGTTGGGAGAAGCTGCTGCACGACAAAAGCATTGACTTGCGAGAGCGGTTGCGCCAGTTTTATGTGCTGTATGCCAAAGCCACTTACCGCCCCGAATGGATTCGGATTTACATGTATGCCGGCCTGGCCGACATGGGCTTTAACCGCAACTACCTGACTGTCGTGCGCAAGAAACTGCTGTTGGGGATGTGCGAAGAATTCCGTGCGGCCTTCGTGCCGGCCAAAACCCTCAAATCGGCTCCGCCGATCACCGGGCGTGAGATCGAGTTGGTCTGGAATCTGCACGGTAGCATGTTCTACTGGGCTGTGCGTCAGCACATTTTTGGCGCCAAGCCCGCCGGAACCAGTTTCGAAGAACGCACCAACGATGCGGTCGATTTGTTTCTGGCCGGCGCTCAGGTGCAGTACCCGATCATTGTTGCCGAGGCTGCCAAGTCTCGGCAGGGATGAACGGGACGCGGGCATCAGCGCCCCGGCGGAACTTGGGCAGCGTACCAGTCGGCCACTTTCACGCCAGGCATGATCGCCACGCCAGACTGCGCCATCACGTGATCAAGCAGCTTTTCAAAGGCCGCGATGCGGTGCGGAACCCCGGTGATATAGGGATGAACACTGATGGCCATCACGCGCGGGTTTTGAGCCCCTTCCTGCAACAGCCTTTCGGTTTGCAACACGCCACGGTGATACAGCTCATCGCTGCGATGGTGCTGAATGGCCATCAAAGGAATATCGTTCAATTCCACGGTATAGGGCACTGACAACATGGGTCGGGGCGTGCCCTGAATCCAGGTGGGTTGGTCATCGATGACCCAGTCGGCCACATAGTCGACCCCTGCAGCACTGAGCAAATCGATGGTTTCGTCGGTCTCGGTCAGGCCGGGGCTTTCCCAGCCACGCGGGACATAGCCGGCAAATTGGCGGATCGTCTCGACCGTTTTGCCAATCGCTTCGGCCTGGTTTTCGACCTTGTGCATGGGGCCTTGAACCCATCCGTGGCCCATGAATTCCCAGCCTTCCTTGAGCGCGGCTTCGGCCACTTGGGGGTAGCTCTGGCAGACGATGCCATTGGTGGCCAGCGTGGGCACGATGCCGCGCTGCTTGAGGGCCTCGAACAGGCGCCAAAAACCGGCTCGCATGCCGTACTCGTGCCACGACCAATTGGGCAGATCAGGCAATAAAGGCTGACCCATGGGGGGCGGTAACACGGTGCGGGGCTGGGCACGCTCGATCGACCAGTGCTCGACATTGACGATCACCCAAACCAGCAACTGCTTTCCATCAGGCCCTTTCAGGATCGGGCGTTGGGGAAAGGGCACATAGGGCACGCGGTCGCTGAGTAATTTGAATCCGCTCATGAGGCAAACTTCCTTTTCAATGAAAAAATCAAGGGGTGACGGCGTGTGCCGCCGCTTCGGTGTTTTGGATGAAGTAATCCGGCAAGGGCGGTCCCCACAGGTTCATCGAGTCCTCGGGCGGATAGTCCCCCGCAGGCCATTCGGTGCTGACGTCGATGTAATCGATGTCGTAGGAGAATTCGCAAAAACTGCCCCACGGGTCGCGGGCGTAGTAAAAATAATTGGAGCCGATCACGTGCCGGCCCACACCCCAGCCTTGGGTGTAACCGGCAGCGTGCATTTGCTCCATCCCCAGGCCCACCTGATCGATGCTGGGCACCACCCAACTGGCGTGGTGAAAGCCTGGAGCCTCTGATTTGGCCATCGCCAGCAAATGATGATCGCTGGAGTGCGCGCCGTGCATGAACGCAATGACGTCAATTGATTTGTCCGACAGCCTGAAGCCCAGCACATCGGTATAGAACGCGGTAGAGCGGGGCACGTCGGTGGCAAAAATCAGCACGTGCGAGAGCCGTTCGGGCAATACCTTTTGCCCTTCGCTGCGCATCGGAGCAATGCCTGCACCGATCGGGTTGACTTTGCGAATCGGGCCGGCATCGGGCGTGCGCTGGCTGGGGGTGACCTTGTCAGAGACCAGCACTTGCACCGGCGTGCCGTCGGGGTCGCGCAACCAAAATCCGAGTCCGTCGGACAAGGGATGGGGGTCGATCAGGGCATGCCCCATCTGCCGGACCCGCTCTTTCAGGGGTTGCTCGTCTTCGGCGTAACAACCCAGTGACAAAAAAGCGATTTTTTTGGCCTGGCCTTGCTCAAACACCTGGCCCCAGCGGTGTGGGTGCCCATGGGTGTAGAGGTCCAGCCGCGATCCGTGGCGCTCGACGCGCAGGCCGAAGGTGCTGTAGAAATGCTCAGCCACGCCCAGATCGGGCACGGTGATGGCGAATTGGCGCAGTGAGTGGATGGCCAGGGTGTTGGGTCGTTTGATCTGTGTGTTCAAGGCAGTCTCCCCTGTTGATCTTTTGATCAAGTGTGCAGTCTAATCCAGCTTGAAGATTCGGCAAAGTCCCTGATGGGACTGTCGGGTCTTTGCTGGCAACGGGCTGGAGCGGACTTGTCGTTGTATCCTAGGGATACTTTTTTTGCCAGCACACATACCCTGACCATGAGCGCATTCAATCGCAACGCCCGAGGCGTCTATCTGATCACTGTCACCCCATTTCAGGACAATGGCGATCTCGATTTGGCCAGCACCGACCGCATGGTCGACTTCCTGCTTGAAAAAGGGGTCACCGGGCTGACGGTGTTGGGCATCATGGGGGAGGCGCCCAAACTCACGGCCGAAGAAGCACGTACTTTTGTGCGCCAGATTCTGCGCCGTGTCGGCGGCGAAATCCCGGTCATTGTGGGGGCGTCCTCGCCGGGCTTTGCCCCCATGCGTGAACTGGCCCACAGCGTCATGGATCTGGGGGCCGACGGCGTCATGGTGGCTCCCCCGCACACGGTTCGAACCGACGACCAGATCATTGCTTACTTTGACATGGTGCAAGAAACCCTGGGTCCGGATACCCCCTGGTGTTTGCAAGACCATCCGGTGGCCACAGGCGTGCAGATGTCGGCCGGGGTGATCCGGCGCATCCTCCAGAATTCGCCCACCTGTGTCATGCTCAAGCACGAAGACTGCCCAGGTCTGGCCAAGTTGTCAGCCATTCAGGCGGCCATTGCCAAAGGTGACTTGTCACCCGTTTCGATCTTGTGCGGCAACGGGGGTGGTTTGTTCCTGCCTGAAGAACTCAGCCGTGGGGCGCATGGCGCCATGACGGGTTTTGCTTACCCCGAAATGATGGTTGATGTGGTGCTCGCCCACCAGCAGGGCGATGTCGAACGGGCCCACGACCTGTTTGATGCTTATTTGCCATTGGCCCGATACGAGCAACAAAACGGCATCGGCTTGGCGGTGCGCAAGCATTTGTTCTGGCAAAGGGGGATCATTGCGTCGGCAGCAGTGCGCAAACCGGGTCCGAAACTCAGTGCAGCCGATCTGGCCGACATCGACCGGCTGGTTCGGCGCCAGACTGAGCGCTTGGCTCTACTGGGCTGAGATCTAGAAATCTCAGGGATCAATTGCACCAAATTGGTGCAATTGATCATGCCTTCACAGCTCTGGAACCACTGTAAATTCGAGCCACAGGCCGTTGTTTTTGTTCGTTTTCTTGATTCATCAGGGCGCGCAGGCGGTTAAAGCCAGCCTTGATTTGCAAAATATCATGGGTCAGAGGCTGGAAACGCTTTTCGATTTCGGGGCGTTGGTCAGCGGAAGCAGCGACATCAGGCTTCATGGTGTTCTCCGTTCTGTTTCTCTCAACGCACGTCCAGGCATTCAGGTAGACAAAACGGGCCGATTTTTTTAAAAAAAATTCAAATGGTCACGCCGCCGTCGATCACCAGAGTCTGCCCGGTCATGAAAGAACCTGCTCGGGAAACCAAAAAGACCGCCGCACCGGCGATCTCGTCGGGGTTGCCGATGCGTCGCAGCGGGGTGCTGGCGTTGCGTTCGGCCAGCAGTTTGTCGTCTTCCCACAAGGCGCGGGCGAAGTCCGTTTTGATCAGGCCGGGGGCGATGCAGTTGACACGCACATTGTGAGGCCCCAATTCGACCGCCAGATTACGGGCCAGTTGCATGTCAGCGGCTTTGCTGATGCAGTAAGCCCCGATGATGGGTGAGCCGCGCAGGCCGCCGATGGAGGAAATGATCACGATCGAGCCTGATTTTCGGGCCGTCATCTCGGGCGCAACCATGCTGACCAGCCAGTGGTTGGAGACGATGTTGTTGTCCAGGATCTTGCGGAATTGGTCATCGCTGATGCCGGCCATGGGGCCGTAATAGGGGTTGGACGCAGCGTTGCAGACCAGCACATCGATTCGACCCCAGCGTTGGCGGGTGGCGTCGATCAGGGCCTGCAGTTCGGTCTTGGACGAAATGTTGGCGGCCACGGCCATGGCGCGGTCGCCACCATGGCGGGCGTTGATGGCGTCGGCCACTTCCTGGCAAGGTCCTTGTTTGCGCGAAGAAATCACCACCCGCGCGCCGTGCTCGGCCATCCGCTCGGCGATGGCGCGGCCAATCCCGCGCGAAGAACCGGTCACAATGGCCACCTGGCCGTTCAAGTCAAAGAGTTCCATGTTGATCTTTCTTCAGGGCAAGAGCGAGAGGCAGTCGCACCCGGTACAGGGTGCCCCTGCGACATTTGCGACACTCTACCCGCTTTTGAAAAAAGTGAGTGTCGCGTGAACATGTTTTATGGCTGGCGCATGACGGCGGCTTCCTGTGGCATCCAGTTTTTGCTGGCGGCTCTGGTGCTGCAGTCGTTCGGCCTTTATATCGCCACCCTCAGCGATGAGATGGGCTGGAGCAAGACCTCCTTGTCGGCGGCGGCAGCCTTGCAATCGGTCGAGGCCGCCATCATCGGCCCGGTGCTGGGCTGGGTGGTGGACCGTTTCGGCAGCCCGGTCATGATCCGCACGGGGGTGGTCATCATGGGCATCGGCTTGGCCAGCATGAGCCAGATCGATACCTTGGGCGGTTTTTACCTGTGCGCCATCGTCATGGCCATCGGCACCAGTTTTTGCGGCTACTTCCCTTTGTCTGTGGCGCTGGTGCAATGGTTTGAGCGCCATCGTGCCCGCGCTTTGTCCATCATGAGTTCAGGGCTTGCCCTGGGCGGGCTGGCGGTGCCGCTGGTGGCCTGGGTCATGCAGACTTGGGGCTGGCGCACAGCGGCGCTGGCCTCGGGCTTGGCAGCCATCTTGCTGGGCTTGCCACTGGCTCGCATCATGGTGCGGCGGCCCCAGGATCTGGGCTTACAGGTTGATGGCGAGCCGGTTGCGGCCAAGCCCTTGATGCCTCTCACGATGACGGACCCCCCGGCCATCCAGACCTCGACCGGGCCTGAGTTCAGCGCCCGTCAGGCTTTGCGCACCCGGGCTTTTTGGTATTTGGCCGCAGGTCATGGCCTGGCCCTGGTGGTGGTGACGGCCGTCAATGTGCACGCCATCACCCACATGAAAGAAGGCTTGGGCTACAGCGTGGCCGAGGCGGGCTTCATCATCATGCTGATGACCCTGGGCCAGTTGCTGGGGGTGATGATCGGGGCCTGGCTGGGTGACAAATTCCAAAAACGCAAAATTGCCGCTGCTTGCATGTTGGCCCATGCCCTGGGTTTGTTGTTGCTGACTTTTGCGACCTCGGTGACCTGGCTGCTTGCTTTCGCTGCTTTTCATGGCATAGCCTGGGGTTTGCGCGGCCCGCTCATGCAAGCCATACGGGCCGACTATTTTGGGCGCAACGCCATCGGCATGATCATGGGTTTGTCAGCCGCCATCATTGCCATCGGCCAGATTGCCGGCCCCATGGTGGCAGGCATCCTGGCCGATCTGACGGGGAATTACCGCTGGGGTTTCAGTGTGTTGGCCTTGTTGGCGGCCACCGGATCCATCGCCTTTTGGCTGGCACACAAGCCCGTGATATCCCACCCCGACACCACCGGCCATGTCCCTTAACATGGGGCCTCGAATTCACTGTCAAAGGAGACACTTCATGAACACCCCCAGCCCCCGCCGAACGCTGGCGCATTTATCGCTGGCCTTGCTGGCCTCCTGGGCCGTGCCCACCTGGGCACAGAACTACCCTGCCAAGCCCGTCAAAATTCTGGTCCCCTTTGTGGCGGGGGGCACCAGCGACATTGTGGCCCGCGCCGTGGCCCAAAAACTCAATGAAGCGGGTTACACCACGGTGGTTGAGAACCGGCCCGGGGCCAACGGTTCGATCGCTGCTGAAGCGCTGGCCAAGTCACCCAATGACGGCTATACCCTGATGGTGGGATCGATTGGGACTTACGCCATCAACATGGGGCTTTACAAAAATCCCAAATACGATGTGATGCGCGACTTCGATGCCATCACGGTGGCAGTGCGCACGCCCAATGTCCTGATCGTGCCGCCCAACTTTCCAGCCAACAACCTGAAAGAATTCATCGAATATGCCCGCAAAAATCCGGGTAAGGTGTCTTACGGGTCTTCCGGGTCAGGCTCCAGCGATCACTTGTCTGCCGAGATGTTCAAGTTGCAAACCCAGACCTTCGGGGTTCACATTCCTTATCGGGGCGGGGCGGCGGCCCAGACCGACATCATGGCGGGCAACATCGAAGCCTCGTTTCAGAATTTTGGCACCGTGGTGCCCTACATCAAGGCGGGTCGCATGAAGGCCCTGGGTGTGACCTCGCGGCAGCGCATGCCCCAGTTGCCCGACGTGCCCACCCTGATCGAAAGCGGCATGAAAGACTTTGACGTCACGTCCTGGCAAGCGGTGGCTGCCCCGAAAGGGACGCCGCCTGACATCGTGCGCAAACTGCACGCGGACATTGCCAAAGGACTCAACGCGCCCGACATGGTTCAGCGCTTCAATGGGCTGGGCTTTGATGTGGTCACCAACAGCCCGACCGAGGCGCAAGCATTTTTCAAAGCCGAGATCGATCGCTGGAGTGCCGTGGTCAAAGCCTCGGGGGCCACCGTCGATTGAAACAATCAACAGGAGAAGCACATGAACATCGGAATCGCCGGCACCGGCAAAATGGGTTTGGCCGTTGGCCAGCGCCTGCTCAGTTTGGGGCATCAGGTCAAGGTCTGGAACCGCAACCCCGCGCGCGCCGAACCGCTGGTTGCGGCCGGAGCCGGTCGAGTCGATGAACCCGCCCAGTTGGCGCAACAATGTGACATCGTCATCAGCTTGCTCACGGATGCTGCGGCTGTCGAGCAGGTGTATGCCGGGCCCAACGGCCTGTTGTCCGCACCCAAGGCTTTGCTGATCGAGATGAGCACTGTTGCCCCTGAGTTCCAGGCCCGCATGGCGCAAAGTGCCGCTTCCGTCGGCGTGCGCTATTTGGAGTGCCCGGTCAGTGGCAGCATCGGTCCGGCGAAAGAGGGCAAACTGATCGGTTTTGTGGGGGGGGCGCCTGAGGTGGTTGCCCAAGGCCGTGAATTGCTGGACCAGATGTGCCGCAAGGTGGTCGCCGTCGGGGCGCATGGCAACGGCGCGCGCATGAAGTTGTGCGTCAATTTGCCCCTGATGGTTTATTGGCAGACCTTGGGTGAAGCCTTGGCATTGGTGCAAGAGTTGAAGATCGACCCCAAAGAACTGATCGATGTGTTGTCTGAGTCCTCTGGCGGCCCTAACATGCTCAAGGTGCGCGGCGGCATGATCGCCGATGCCATCGCCGGCACCCCCCAGGCTGCCGTCACGGTGGATCTGGCCACCATGCGCAAGGACGTGGCCACCATGGTTGAGCAAGGCACCGCGCAGGGGCATGAAATGGCCTTGGCCCGCATCACCCTGAAAAACCTTGAGCAAGCCATTGCTCAGGGGTTGGGATCCTCCGACTGCACCCAGTTTCCGATTTGGTTGCTCCAAAAATAAGCGTCTGTCGGGTGCAGGATTCAGGGGCATTCATCGCGTGGCGATGAATGCCGGTGGTCTGGGGTCAGTCGATTTTCATGTCTTTGATGATCGGCCTGAACTGATCCATTTGGCGGCGCAGCATTTCTTCCTGCGCCGCGCCGTTGGAGCCCACTGCTTCGGCCCCCAATTCCGCCAGACGGCGGGCCACCTCGGGGTGACGAACGGCGGCGGCCGACTCGCGTTGCAGTCGGTCGATGATGTCCCTGGGTGTCTTGGCTGGCACAAACAGGCCATTCCAGCCTTCGAGTTCAAGCCCCGCAAACCCCAACTCGCGCACCGTGGGCACATCGGGCAAGCCTGGAATGCGTTTGGTGGCGGTGGTGGCCAACGCTTTGAGCGTGCCGGCCTTGATCTCGGCCAATGAAGAAGACAGTTGATCGCCCCCGAACTGGATGCGCCCGGCCAGCAGTTCCTGCTTGAGCGGGGCCGCACCCTTGAAAGGGATGTGCTCCATCTGGACACCGGCCTCTTTTTTGAAGGCTTCGCCCAGCACGTGCATGGCAGAACCTGGCCCGGTTGAGCCGTAGTTGTAATTGAGTTTTTGGGTGCGCAACAGTTGCGCCAACTCGCGCAGGTCTTTGGCGGGCACGCTGGGGTTGGCGGTCAGCACAAACGGGACATACACCGAGATCGACACGCCCGCAAAGTCGGTGTCGACATTGAAGGGCGAGCGTCCGGCCAACGCCTGCGATACCGAAGACATCGGAAACGTGATGTTGTGCATCAGCAGCGTGTGACCATCGGGGGCGGCCTTGGCGACCGCATCGGCTCCGATGGCGCCCCCTGCGCCCCCTTTGTTTTCGACCGTCACGGGTTGCCCCATGCTTTCGGACATGCGCTGCGCGACCAGGCGCGCCACGATGTCGGTGGTGCCGCCGGCAGGAAAGGGCACCACGATTTTGATCGGTTTGGACGGAAAGCCCTGCTGGGCCCAAGCGGGTGAAACGGCACCCAGGGTGGCTGCAGCCAAACCCAGGTTAAGGCGGCGACGGGTGATGCGCATGCGGACTCCTTTAAACGATCATGCGATCATCGCCAAAACAGGGGGCGCGTCAAGAGTGAAAGTCTTCATGCATTAACCCATGTGACCGCGCCGGGCGATGCCGATGCCGGCGGCCAACACCGCCAGCGCCATGCCCAGCATGGCAAACCAGTGTGTGACCTCGCTCACGCCGCGCTTTTCAAATTTCATCCGATGCCCTAAGTCATCGTAAACCCGCGCCATCTCCGCCAATCCTTCGGCACGGCGGTACTCACCCAACGTGATTTGGGCTACTTTGCGCAGCGGCTCTTCGTCGAGTTTGGTGCGCATGCTCATGCCTTTGTCTTTGACAATCGCGCCTGTCGGGGTCCCAACGCCCACCACATGCACGCGAACCTGATGGCGTGCGGCCAGTTCGGCCATGGGCAGTAACGCAGGCCCCATGTTGCCTTCCCCATCGGTGATCAGCACGACGGCTTTGTTCAGCCCCGGAGCGCGGGGTCGATCGCGCGGGTCGGTGGGTGCGTCCAGCGGGTTTTTGGCCACCGGGGGGGAGGCTGCCGGGGCGGAGGGCTTGGGTGTCGGGCCAGAAGATGTGGCGGCTTCGTCCAGTATTTTTTGTGCATCAATGCCTGCTTGTGGCAACAAGGTATCCAGCGCGATCAACAGACCCGTGCCCAAGGCGGAGCCGTTTTGCCAGGTCAATTCGTCCAGCGCGCGGTGCAGGTCATCGCGTTGCAACGTGGGGACTTGCGCGAGTGCAGCGGTGCCTCCCACCGCGACGATGCCGACTTGGAGCAGACCGGGCTTGGAGTCGATGAAATGGCGGGCTGCCACCCGCGCGGCCTCGAGACGGTTAGGGGCCACATCGGTGGCCTTCATGCTGGCCGAGGTGTCCATGACCAGCATCACCGCCGCGTCCCTCATGGGTTGCACCAGCACTGCATGGGGTCGGGCCAAAGCAAGCAACAGCAGCGCCAGCGCCAATGCTTCGAGCACTCGCCCGATGGCATGACCGGCGGGTGTCGCCCAGGGTGCTTTGGGCCAACGCCTGCTCCACCACAGTCGCCAGCCGACCCACATGGGCCACATCAACAGGGCCCAAGCCATGAAGGGCCACTTGAATTCCAGCGTGCTCCAGTCAGCCATGGCGGGGTTTGAGTTGACGCAATTGGACAAAGCGCAACAGGGCTTCGGTCAGGTCTTCCTGGGTCGACAGCTCCAGCGCGTCCATGCCGGCTTGCGACACCACGTGGGCCAATCGCTCCCGATCGGCGTGTGCTTGCTGGGCATAACGAAGACGCAAGCCGGGATCGCTGCTGTCGACCCAGATTTGTTCTCCCGTTTCGGCATCCTGGGCCCAGAACATGCCGGCCTGTGGCAGGTTCGATTCGATCGGATCGGTCAGGCGCACCACGATGCCGTCGTGCCGATGTGCCAACTCGGCCAGCGCTTTTTCCCAGGGCGATGGACTCAGGAAGTCAGACAGCACAAACACCTCGGCGCGACGCGGCAATGAGCGTGCGGCCCGGCGCAGCCATTCATCCAGCGGGCTTTGATGCAGCCCTGTGGGGGGCCTGGGCTCGCATAGCCTTTGCATGAGGTGCAGGGCGTGGCGTCGCCCCATGCGCGGCGGAATGTGCACCATGCCATGGGGGCCATCGTGGTGCCAGATCATCGCGCCGATGCGGTTGCCACGCAACATCAGAAGTCGCGAGATCACAGCCACGAAGCCCAGCAGGCGATCGCGCTTGGTGACGCCTTCGCTGCCCACTGCCATGGATCCCGACAGGTCAGCCAAAAACCAGCCCTGGATCTCGCGGTCCTCCAGGTGTTCGCGGACATGGGCTGTGCCCGTGCGCGCCGTCACCAGCCAGTCGATGTGACGCACATCATCGTGAGGCTGGTATTCGCGCAATTCGGCCAGGTCCAGGCCGGCGCCTTTGAACAAGGTGCGGTGATCGCCTTGCAAAAGACCATCGAGGCGGCGCAACACTGTCCAGTCCAAGCGCGCCAACAAGGCGGGCAAGTCGTCGGTCGCATGGGGGACCCCTGCCGGCCCTTTTGCGGGTTCAGCGCGCTGGCGCCACATGGGTTTGCAAACCTTGTTGGGGGGGCGGCAGGGCCTGCAACACGCGCCGGATCAGGTCGTCAGGGCTGACGCCTTCGGCCAGTGCCTCATAACTGAGGACCAGGCGATGGCGCAATACATCAGGCACGATATCGACCATGTCCTGAGGCAGGGCATAGGGTCGACCCCGCAAAAAGGCCAACGCCCGGGCGGCTTCCACCAACCCGATGGAGCCGCGCGGGCTGGCCCCGAAAGTGAGCAGGCGCTGCATGTCGGCCAAGCCATGTCGTTCGGGGTCACGGGTAGCCTGGACCAGACGAACCGCATACTGCACCAGTGCAGGATCGACATAACCTGACCGGCAAAGCGCTTGCATCGATTGCAAATCGGTCGGGCTGACGATGGCGGAAACCTCGCTCAGGCCGCCGGTCACTCGCTGTGCGATGACAAATTCTTCTTCTTCGCTGGGGTAGTCGACCAGCACTTTCATCAAAAACCGGTCCACTTGCGCTTCCGGCAAGGGGTAAGTCCCCTCCGTTTCGATCGGGTTTTGCGTGGCCATCACCAAAAAGGGGGTGGGCACCCGGTGCGTTTCACCGGCCAGCGTGACTTGGCGCTCTTGCATCACTTCCAGCAAAGCGCTTTGCACTTTGGCCGGCGCACGATTGATTTCGTCGGCCAGCAACAAGTTGGCAAACACGGGACCCAGTTGCACACTGAATTCGGCCGTCTTCTGATTGAAGACGCGCGTGCCGACCACATCAGAAGGCAACAGGTCTGGCGTGAACTGAATCCGTCGAAAGCTGCCTTGCATCGCCTTGGCCAGCGTGTTCACAGTCAGGGTCTTGGCCAGGCCGGGCACGCCTTCGATGAGCAGATGACCCTGGGCCAGCAGGGCAACCATCACGCGTTGCAAAAACGCATCCTGCCCGACCACCACGCGCTTGACTTCGTAGAGCAGGCGTTGCATGGCTTGCGAGGCCGCATGAACTTGGGCGTGGTGGGTGGTCTGGGGGGATTGCCATGAGGGGTCTTGCATGATGGTTCCTCTAAAAAACGGGCAGGCCCACGGCCATGCCGGCGGCCTCGATGGTGGCGGCGAACCCGATCCCAATGAAGGTGCGCGCCGACGTCGGGTTCATGATGGCGGTGACGATGCCAATGACTTCGCCGTTCATGTTGATCAAAGGCCCGCCCGAGTTGCCCGGGTTGGCGGCGGCATCAAACTGGATCAGCCCGGTCATGAGCAAATCGCCCTTGGCGTTCTTGAACTCGCGGTTCATCCCGGACACCACGCCTGAGGATACCGAGGGCCCCATGCCAAACGGAAAGCCGATCACCGCCACCGCATCACCCGGTGCCACCTGTCGACTCGAGCCCAAAGTGGCCGGTTGCAAATCGTCGGGGATTTTCTGCGGCTTGAGCACCGCCAGGTCGTTGTTGGGCTGGGTGGCGACCACTCGGGCCTCGGATTCGGTTCCATCGGCAAACGTGACGCGCAGGCGGCGAGCCCCCCAAACCACGTGCAAATTGGTCAGGATCAGCCCCTCTTCGGTGATCACCACCCCGGTGCCGACGCCCATTTCTTCATCCTGCTCTTTGTGCTTGGGATCCGGCCCCAAGCTTTGGACCCGCACCACCGACGCCGCGACCATGTCCACCGCCGGTCGGGCGGGCGAGGGCCAGCCTTTTTCGAGCAACATCCGATCGAACACCTGATTCAGCGGTTCGGGCCGGGATTCGGTCGGGGACAGACGGAGCATCCAGATGCCAAAGCCGATGGCCAAAGCCAGCAGGCCGAGGCAGGTGACCCACCAGCCACGCCGGCCTCTGACCCCTTGTACAGGAGAAGCACGGGTCTCAAGGTCGGAAGGAGCAGCGGCAGTGGCAGCCCGTTTTGGGGGCTGGCTGGGGCTGAACACGGACGACCTTTTCATGTGAGCCAACATAACACAGTCAAGCATGATAAATTGATCAACTCAGGAAATCCCCAAGGCGGCTGCGATGAATTTCCAACAACCCGAATGGCTTTATGGCCTGCTCATTTTGCCCTTCTTGGCTTGGGCTTATGGTTGGCTGTTGCGCCGACGCAAAATGGCCGTCACTTGGTCTTCGGTCAACCTGATCCGTCGGGTTCAGGGTAAATCCTCGGCTTGGCGCCGACATCTGCCACCGGCTTTGCTGGCTTTGGGACTGGTCTGTGCCTTGTTGGCTTTGGCGCGCCCCAGCGCCCGCGTGACCTTGCCTTCGGATCACATGACCCTGATTTTGGCCATGGATGTGTCGCGCAGCATGCTGGCGCAAGACGTCGAGCCGAGTCGGATTGAGGCGGCGCAGGCGGCAGCGCGCGAATTCATCCGTGAATTGCCAGCCCATATTCGCGTTGGGCTGGTTACCTTTGCCGGTAACGCCCAAGTGGCTCAGCACGTCACCGACCGGCGTGAAGACTTGTTGGCGGCGATCGACCGGTTTCAGTTGCAACGCGCCACCGCCACTGGCAGTGGTTTGCTGTTGGCGCTGAAGACCCTGCTGCCCCAAGCCGGGTTGGACACCGATGAGGGTCGAGCGAATGCGACACCCCGACCGCCGGGGTCTTACACCGGGGGTGCCATCGTGCTGCTGTCGGATGGTCGTCGCACCCATGGCCCTGATCCGGTTGAGGTGGCTCAATTCGCCGCCCGGCTGGGCGTGCGGGTCTACACCGTGGCGTTTGGCACGCCTCACGGGGTCATCCCCGGTTACGAGGGGTATTCATTTTTTGCTCGTGTGGACGAAGAGGCCCTCAAGGCCGTGGCCGAAGTCACAGCGGGGGACTTTTTTCGCGCGGCGACCGCTCAAGACCTGAAACAGGTCTACGAGCACTTGACGCAACAGTTCAGTCTGGAGACGCGCGAGAGCGAAGTCAGCGTTCTGTGGTCAGCGCTGGCCTTGGCGCTGACCTTGGGTGCATGGTGCCTGGCCGCGCTGTGGTACACGCCCAGGATCAGGTCATCAGGCCAGCGGCCTTGATGCCGGCAGCACAGATTTCCTCGTCTTCGTCACCCGTGCCCCCGCTGGCTCCGGCCGAGCCCAAAATGCGACCTTGGGCATCCTTGATCAGCACTGCGCCAGGTTGGGCCAAAAACTTGCCGTGGGCGGTGGCCGCCAGGCCCAGGAAAAAGTTGGGGTTGTCTTTGGCCCGCTCAGCCAGGGTGCGGCTGGAGACGCTGAAGGCCACTGCGCCGTAGGCTTTGCCCACCGCCACATCAAAACGCATCATGGTGGCACCGTCTTCACGGGCAAAAGCTTTCAGGTTACCCGAGTCATCGAGCACCGCCACACCCATGGGCTTGTAGCCCTTGGACTTGGAGTGAGCCAGCGCGCTGGCGATGATTTTTTGGGCTTGTTCGAGGGTCAGTTCAGACATGGTGTGGTTTTTCCATCAAAGAGATTTTTTGAGCCAATGCCCAATTTCCCCAATGATGCCACGGCGGAAGGCCAACACGCAAACCACAAAGATGAAACCTTGCACAATGGTGACCCATGATCCCAGTTCAGCCAGGTAGTTTTGCATGGTCACGATCACGGCGGCGCCCACCACCGGTCCAAAAAGGGTACCCAGCCCACCCACCAGCGTCATCAGGACCACCTCGCCTGACATCGACCAATGGACATCGGTGAGCGAGGCCAACTGAAACACCAGAGCCTTGGTTGCACCAGCCAGACCAGCCAAGGAACCCGACAAGATGAACGCCATGAGTTTGTAGCGGTCGGTGTCGTAGCCCAATGACAGCGCGCGTGGCTCGTTTTCGCGGATGGCCTTGAGCACTTGGCCAAAAGGCGAATGGACGATGCGCCAGATCAAACCGAATCCAAACAAAAAGATCACCATCACCAGTGCATACATGGGGCCGTTTTCGCTGATGTCGATGAAGCCGAACAGGTCGTGGCGTGGCACCGCCTGGATGCCGTCTTCCCCCCCGGTGAAGGGCGTTTGCAGGTAGAAAAAATACATCATCTGCGACAGCGCCAGTGTGATCATGGCGAAATAGATGCCTTGCCGCCGGATCGCCAGGGCACCAGACACCACCGCCAGCAACATGGCGCAAAAAGTCCCAAACAATATGGCCCATTCAGGGTTCCAGCCCCAGGTTTTGGCCGCGTGTGCACAGGCGTAGGCTGCGGTCCCCATGAACATGGCGTGACCAAACGACAGCAGGCCGCCAAAACCGATCAGCAGGTTGAAAGCACAGGCAAACAGTGCAAAGCACATCACCTTCATCAGGAAAATCGGGTACACCACCAGCGGGGCCAAAGTGAAGAAGGCGATCATCAGCGCCAGCGCAATCCACAGTTCACGGCCGGGCGGGCGGGTGGAAGGGGGGGTAGGTTGAGACATGGTCTTATTTTTGGGTGCCAAACAGGCCGGCGGGTTTGATCAGCAGCACGATGGCCATGATGACGAAAATCACGGTGTTGGAGGCCTCGGGGTAGAACACTTTGGTCAACCCCTCGATCAGACCCAGTCCAAAGCCTGTCACGATGGCCCCCATGATCGAGCCCATCCCGCCGATGACCACCACGGCAAACACCACGATGATGATGTCGACCCCCATCATCGGGCTGACTTGGTAAATGGGTGCGGCCATCACGCCTGCCAATGCGGCCAGTGCGACGCCAAAGCCGTATGTCAAAGTGATCATGCGCGGCACATTGATGCCAAACGATTGCACCAACGCCGGATTCTCGGTGGCGGCTCGCAAATAGGCGCCCAGTTTGGTGCGTTCGATCACATACCAGGTGCTCAGGCAGATCACCAAAGACGCCACAATCACCCAGGCGCGGTATTTGGGCAAGAACATGAAGCCCAGATTGAACGCACCCCGGAACTCCGGCGGCGCCGCATAAGGCATGCCCGATGCGCCGTAAGAGTGTCGGAACAGGCCCTGAATCATCAGGGCCAGTCCGAACGTCAGCAACAGACCATATAGATGATCGAGCTTGTAGAGTTTGACCAGCATGGTGCGCTCGATCAGCACACCTGTGGCACCCACCACCAGCGGGGCGATGAGCAGCGACATCCAGTAGTTGAGCCCAAGCCATTGCAAGCCCAGGTAGGCCACAAAGGCGCCCAGCATGTACTGGGCGCCGTGGGTGAAGTTGATGATGTTGAGTAAGCCGAAAATCACCGCCAGGCCCAGCGAGAGCAAAGCGTAAAACGAGCCGTTGATCAAGCCGATGAGCAACTGCCCGAACAATGCTTGCGAGGGAATGCCGAAGATTTCCATGGCGGTGAGTTCGGTTACTTCTTGATCAGCGGACAGTCACCCTCGTTGAGCGGACGGAACGCTTGCTCTGCGGGGATGGTGGCGCGGAGTTTGTAGTAATCCCAAGGGTACTTGGACTCCGAGGGCTTCTTGACTTCAAACAGATAGGCGTTGTGTAACTTGCGACCATCCTGGCGGATCACACCCTTGCCAAACAAAGGATCGTCGGTGGGCATCTCCTTCATCTTGGCCGTGACCTTGGTGCCGTCGTCGGTTTTGCCGGCGTCGATCGCTTTGAGGTAGTGCAAGATGGCCGCATACACCCCGGCATTGACCATCGAGGGGTGCTTGCCGTTGTTGGCGGAAGCAAAACGCTTGGACCAGGCACGGGTTTGTTCATTGAGATCCCAGTAGAAGGTCTCGGTCAGGATCAGGCCTTGGGCGGTTTGCAGCCCCAGCGAGTGAATGTCGGTCAAAAAGACCAACAGGCCAGCCAGGTTCTGGCCCCCTTTGGTGATGCCGAACTCGGATGCCTGCTTGATCGAGTTGATGGTGTCGCCACCGGCATTGGCCAAACCGATGATCTTGGCTTTGGAGGCTTGCGCCTGCAGCAGGAAGGAAGAGAAATCCTGGGTTGACAACGGGTGCCGCACGCGCCCCAGCACCTTGCCGCCATTCTTGGTCACCACGGCCTCGGTGTCGCGCTCAAGCGCATGACCAAAGGCATAGTCAGCGGTCAGGAAGAACCAGCTGTCGCCGCCGGTCTGGACCACCGCCTTGCCGGTGCCGTTGGCCAGCATCCAGGTGTCATACAACCAGTGGATGGTGTTGGGCGTACAGGCTTTGCCGGTCAGATCGGCAGAGGCTGCACCGGTGTTGATGTGAATCTTGCCTTTTTCCTTGGCGACCTGGTTGATGGCCAGGGCCACCGAGGAGGTCGGGACGTCCACAATGGCGTCCACCTGGTCGGTGTCAAACCACTTGCGGGCAATGTTCGAGCCCACATCAGGCTTGTTCTGGTGGTCGGCACCAATCACTTCGACTTTGAGTTTGCTGCCCGTCGCCTTGATGTAATCATCGACCGCTGCTTTCGCGGCCCAAAGCGAGGATGGGCCGCTGATGTCGGCATACAAGCCTGACATGTCATTGAGCACGCCGATTTTCACGATGCCGTCAGAGATTTGGGCTTGCGCCCCCAGGCTGGTGGACAACAAGGCTGCGGTGGCCCAACACAGTTTTTTTAACTTCATGATTTCGTCTCCTTTAAAACAATCAAACACCCAAAAATTCGTGCAGCATGTCCATTTTGGCTTTCAGTTCGTCGCTGCGGAAGGCCTCGACCATCCGGCCATGCTCCATGACATAGAAACGGTCGGCCAGAGGTGCAGCGAAGCGGAAATTCTGTTCGACCATGATGATCGTGTAACCCTTGGATCTCAAGGCCTTGATCATGCGCGCCAGCGCTTGCACGATGACGGGTGCCAGACCTTCAGAAATTTCGTCCAGCAACAACAGCTTGGCACCGGTGCGCAAAATCCGGCCCACAGCCAACATTTGCTGTTCTCCGCCGGACAGTCGTGTTCCCGGGCTGCTTTTTCGTTCCAGCAGATTGGGAAACATCTCGTAGATCTCATCCAGAGACATCCCGCCGGGTTGCAACACCGGCGGCAACAGCAGGTTCTCTTCGCAGGTCAGGCTGGCAAAAATGCCACGTTCTTCCGGGCAATAGCCCAGTCCCAGCCGGGCCACCTGATGTGGCGCCCAGTCGATGGTTTCCTGACCCATGATCTGGATCGAGCCGGTGCGTCGACCGACCAAACCCATGATGGACTTGATGGTGGTGGTGCGGCCCGCGCCATTGCGCCCGAGCAGGGTCACCACTTCGCCTTCGTTCACATGCATGTCCACGCCATGCAAAATGTGTGATTCGCCGTAATAGGCGTGCAAGCCCTGGATGCGCAGCATTTCAGCCATGGGCACCCTCCAATTCATTTTCGGTGCTGCCCATGTAGGCTTCGAGCACTTGGGGGTTGCTGGAAACTTGCGCGTAGGGGCCTTCGGCGATCACCTGGCCCCGTTGCAACACGCTGATGGTGTCGGCGATGCTGGACACCACATTCATGTTGTGCTCCACCATCAGGATGGTGCGATCGGCGCTGACTTTCTTGATCAGTTGCGTCACCCGGTCCACGTCCTCGTGCCCCATGCCCTGGGTGGGTTCGTCGAGCAACATCAACTCGGGCTCGGTGGCCAGGGTGGTGGCGATTTCCAGGGCCCGTTTGCGGCCATAAGCCAACTCGACCGCCAGCGTCTGGGCAAAGTCTTGCAAACCCACCGTTTCAAGCAACTCCATGGCACGCGCATCGAGCCGATGCAAAATGTTCTCGGAACGCCAAAACTGAAATGAAACACCGGTCGATCGTTGCAAGGCGATGCGCACATTTTCCAACACGCTCAGGTGGGCAAAGGTGGCCGATATCTGAAACGAGCGAACGATGCCCCTGCGCGCCGTCTGGGCAGGCTTTTCGTGCGTGATATCGACGCCATTGAAAATGATCTGACCGCGGGTTGGCGGCAAGAATTTGGTCAGCAGGTTGAAGACGGTGGTCTTGCCCGCGCCGTTAGGACCAATCAGGGCATGGATGTCCCCGCGTTTGACCTGCAAAGAGACACCGTTGACGGCGACAAACCCCTTGAACTCTTTGACCAGGTCTCGAGTCTGCAAAATGAAGTCTGAATCGGCCATGAAGGTCCTGAGTGATTGCTTTTGTGAATTCAGAATATCATGGGGCCGCTGCGGGCTTCATAGGGGTTGATGCTGATTCGGCTGTCAACCACGGCCCCCGCCCAAGCGTTAAAACACCAGTTGTTTCCTTGTTTGGAGGCTCAGCATGACAACCCGCCTTAAAACCCTGTTGCAAACATTGGTATTGACCGCTGCGCTGATCGGCATGGGTGTTGCCCAGGCCGGACCGCATGGCTGGGGAGGGTACCGCGGAGGGTACTACCACCATCATCATCACGGCGGTGGTGCTCGCTGGATCGCTCCAGCCATCATCGGTGGCGCCCTGGTGGCGGCCGCCGTTTCCAGACCCGCTTATTCGTATACCGTGCCCTCTCCGGCGCCCATCGTGGTGGCCCCTCCGGTGACTTATGTCACCCCGGGATATGGTCCAAACGTATTCAGTCAGCCTGTCATGCCACAACCGGTGGGCTATTTCTGCCTTTCTTCGGGGCAGTTCTATCCTTACGTCGCCACTTGCAGCGTGCCCTGGCAGCTCATGTGAGCAGATCCTCAAGGGAGCGGCGTTGACGTTCGCCGGATCGAGCCGAGTAACGCACTTTGCCGCCCAGGGCTTCGACCTCGATCGAAGCATCGCGCTCCCCATACACCCGACGCTTGAGCCAGCTGGCTTCCTCGCTCAGTGCCGCTTCACCACTCAGGGTTTTGTGCCAGCACCGCATCTCACTGTCCCAGCGGTAGCCGCGCATCTTCAACAGGTCTTTGGTTTCAAAAGGTGAATTCAGCGCGTAAACCCGGGTTTGAGGCTGGTTCAGCGTTTCCAGCAGGCTCAGCAAGGCCGGCTTTTGGCTGGTGGGCAAAATCCGGCTCAAGACTTCGAGCAGGGCGCGGCAATCGTTTTCGGCCCGATGAGCCTCGTAGAACACCCCTTGGGTGAACAACAGGTACTCCAGCTTGGCCGATCCAAAGCCCTCTGCCGACCAGTCGATGTCCCTCAGGCTGCAGGCCCATTGCAAATCTTCAAAAACGGGCCAGCGCTCTTCGACAAAGGGTCGGTCGAAGGCGGCGTTGTGGGCAATGACCACCGACACACCTTCCAGAAAGCGGGCCACGCTGGCGTCATCAATGCGTTGTCCGCGCACCATCTCGTCGGTGATGTGATGGACCTGGGTGGACTCGGTCGGAATCGGCCGACCGGGGTCTTCGAGTTGGTCAAACGCCTCGAGGATGCGAACCACCTCGCCGCTGACCGGGTTGAACTCAAAGCGCAACATCCCCAACTCGATCACCTGATCATGCTCGGTGGACAGCCCGGTGGTTTCGGTGTCCAGGATCACGCCCTGCATCAACTTCAAACCATCGGGGACAGGGCGAAATTGTTCACGCGCCGGCAATCGACGCAAAACCCTGTAGTCAGGGTGCTTCTCCAGCAGTGCGGCAGCTTGTTCAGGGGTCATGGGCGGTATCGGAGGCTTGGGTTTTGCGCAACAACGGTGGCAGACATTGTCCCACGGCCAGCACCATCAGGGCTCCGGCGCAGATCACCCAGGTCGTGCCCCAACTGGCCACCAGGCTGGCGGCGATCACCACGCCGATCGATTGACCCGTGAACAAGGTGCCCGCAAACAAAGACATGCAGGTGGCGCGTTGGGCGGGATGCATCTGGGTGGCCAGCACCTGCAAGGTGTTGTGGAACATGAAAAAACCATAGCCCGAGACAAAGCTGGCACCAATCGCCCAATGCCACTCGGGAGCCCAGGCGATGACCACGAACGCCAGGCCAAACAGGGCCGAGCCGATGCGCACCATGCCGCGTTCGCCCAGCCGGCGGATGATCAGTCCGGCACAGAGCGCATAGGCCACGCCGCCCAGACCAAACAACGAAATCGCCAAACCGGCCAGCGTCAGACTGATGCCATGTTTATCGTGCAAGTGCGAGGCGCCCAGCGCCACCACCCCAAAAGCCGTTGCGCCTTCCAGCAGCACCGTGCCCAGCACCACCCGGGCACGGGCTTGCTGAAACACCGACCAGACCTTGCGCGGAAAAGACAACTGTGGCTCATCGCCCAAATGCGCAGGGGGCACCAGCGTTTGGGCTTTCTCGTGACGGCGCAACAGCAGCAAGCCGACCACCAAAAAGAACAGCGCCATCAACACAAACCCCCAGCGCCACCCGACCGTATCCGCAAAGACCCCGCCGATGACCTGCCCCCCAAAAATGCCCATGGTCGAGCCCATGCCCAACCGGGCCAAATATTCTTGCCTCACCCGATAGTCGACGGCGTCACCCACCCAGGCCATGGACACCGGCACAATGGCTGCGGCGGTCGCGGCCGCCAGCATCCTGGCCCAAACCAACTCGTCCAGCCCCGGAGCCAGCGCACTGGCCAGGCATCCGACACACGACAACAGCGTGGTCCAGGTGACCACCCGATACTTGCCGAACCGGTCGCTCAAGGGGCCGTACAGGATCTGTGCCAAGCCGTAGACCACGGCAAACCAGCCAATGACGGCCGCCGCCTGACCCAGTCCAACGTCAAACTCGCGGGCGAGCTCGGGCAACATCGGGTCGCACATGCGCTGAATGGTCATGCTGGAGAAAGTGGCCAGCGACAGTTGGAAGATCGTGCGCCGCAGGGCGCCATCTTGGCGGGGAAGCAAATCGGAAACCATGGTCTGTGCCCCGATTATCGGCCCAAGCCCCCCGATTGACAGGTTTTTGCGTGGCCTGCACATCCCGTCCAGGCTGGCTCAGGGTACCATCCTGGCATGAAATTCCGATCTTCACCCTGGTGGTTGGCCGTGGGCACAGCGGCGGCCCTGACGGCGTTGGCGTTGGCCTTGGGCGGCCACACTTTGGGCGCAGCCCGTACGGAGGCCTCCCCGCCCCCGATCACGGCGACCGCACAGGTCGCTGGTGTCGACAGCGTTCAAGTTTTGTATGTGGGCTTCACACCGCCAGTTGGCGTGGCCAAAGAATTGGTTGCCGCGATCGACCGGGCACAAAAAGAAGTCCTGGTGCAAGCCTACGGCTTCACCCACAACGCCATTGCCCAAGCCGTCATCCGGGCGCACCAGCGGGGCTTGCGGGTCGCGGTGTTGCTCGATGAAAAGAGCGACCACACCAACCGCTATGTCATCGACCTCTTCAGGGGGGCCAGCGTTGACATGCGGCTCGATGGCAAGCACGCCATTGCACACAACAAAGTCATCCTGATTGACAGCGACATTGTGGTCACGGGCAGTTTCAACTTCACCAACTCAGCCGAAACCCGCAACGCTGAAAATCTGCTCATTTTGCGCGGGGCCAAACTGGCCACCGCTTACCGAGACAACTGGCAACAACATTGGCAACACAGCAAACCCGGGTTTTAGAACTGGATCTCTAAAAGCTGTCCTGAGGCTTGATGGGGCAGATCCAAGCGCTAGAATACGTTTCATGCTGCGCTGCAACATGAATTCGCAGGTGTCAGCAACCCACATCGTTTTACCCTCATTGATGGAGATCGACATGAACCTGACCCCTGAACAAATCCTGGCCGCCAACAAAGCCAACCTCGAAACCCTGGTCGGATTGACCAACAAGGCGTTTTCGGGCGTGGAGCAACTCATCGAGTTGAATTTGGCTGCCGCCAAAGCCGCTCTGGCCGACAGTCAAAATCAGGCCCAAGCCGCCCTGAGTGTCAAGGACGCTCAGCAGTTGTTGGCCCTGCAAGCCAGCTTGTTCCAACCCCTGGCCGAGAAGGCTGTCCATTACAACCGTGCGCTGTATGACATCGCCAGCAGCACGGGTGCCAACTTCACCCAGACCATGGAGTCGCAGGTGGCTCAAGCCCAAAAGGCGTTCCAGGACATGCTGCACAGCGCCACCGCCAACGCCCCCGCGGGCTCCGAGGCCGCTGTGGCGGCTTTCAAAACCGCCGTTGCGGCAGGTAACAATGCCTTGGAATCGGTCCAAAAAGCCGTTCGGCAAGCGAGCGAAATGGCCGACGCCAATGTCAAGGCCATGTCCAGCCAAGCCGCCAAGACCAGCAAGCGCCGCTGATCCTCGGTTGCTTCCCTGCATCGGGATGCGACAATCACCGACCGGGACCCTTCGGGTGCCCGGTTTTTTGTTGTTGGGGAGGGTTTCTGTGGATCGGGTGCATGGCGTGGTTGTGGGCGCAGGCGTGGTGGGTTTGGCGGTGGCGCGAGCCCTGGCCTTGTCTGCCCAAGGCGCAGGACGTGACTGGCTGGTGATTGAGTCCGAATCGGCCATTGGCACCGGTACCAGTTCGCGCAACAGCGAGGTCATCCACGCTGGTATTTACTACCCCCAGGGTTCGCTCAAAGCGCGCTGGTGCGTGCGCGGCAAGCACCTTTTGTACGATTACGCACAGGCGCGTGGCATCGCCCACCGGCGCTGCGGCAAGCTGATCGTGGCCACCCACCCAGCACAGGTGGCACAACTCGAAGGCATCCAGGCCAAAGCCGCCGCCAACGGGGTTGACGACCTGGTGTTGCTCGACGCCGATCAGGCCCGGGCCATGGAGCCCGAATTGCAATGCCTGGCCGCCTTGCATTCGCCCAGCACGGGCATTGTCGACAGCCATGCCTACATGCTGGCTCTGCAAGGGGACTTTGAAAACGCCGGCGGCATGGTGGCTTATGTGTCGATTCTGGACCGTGTGCGGATCACGCCCTCGGGCCACGAACTGACCTTGGCCGACGGCACCCAGTTGATGTGCCAAGTGCTGGTCAACGCCAGTGGCCTGTCAGCGCCTTTGCTGGCGCGGCGCATCGAAGGGCTGGACACTCACGACTTGCCACGGGCTTATTATTGCAAGGGCAATTACTTCACCTTGGCAGGGCGCTCGCCGTTTTCACGCCTGATTTACCCGGTGCCCGAAGCGGCTGGCCTGGGCGTTCACCTCACTATTGATTTGGGCGGACAGGCCAAATTTGGCCCCGATGTGCAATGGACCGACCGCGCCGACGATCTGGTGGTCGATCCCCGCCGGGGCGATGTCTTTTATGACGCTGTGCGTCAATATTGGCCGGGCTTACCCGATGGCGCTTTGCAAGCTGGCTACGCCGGCATGCGGCCCAAGATCAACGCCCCTGGCGAACCTGCGGCCGACTTCATGCTGCAGGGTCCGGCGCAGCATGGCCACCCGGGTTTGGTCAATCTGTTGGGCATTGAGTCGCCCGGGCTCACCAGTGCCCTGGCCATCGGCGAGGCGGTGGTGCAAGCGGTGGATCACCTCTGAGGGGAGCGCGGTCGTGTGGCTTATTCAGGATCTGGAACGCAACGCGCGCAAGGCCAGCGCCGCTTCTTGGACCAGCGCGGGTCCGCGGTAAATCAGCCCGGTGTAGATCTGCACCAAATCGGCGCCGGCCTCGATCTTGCTGACGGCGTCGGCGCCGGTCAGGATGCCTCCGACCCCGATGATGGGGAAGTCGCGCCCCAACGCTTGACGCAAGCGGCGGATCACGGCGTTGCTTTTTTCCAGCACGGGGGCGCCCGACAATCCGCCGGCCTCAGACGCGTGCGCCAGACCCTCGACCGCACTGCGATCGAGCGTGGTGTTGGTGGCAATCAGTCCCCAGGCCCCGTCGGCTTGCGCCTGGGCCGACAGGCAGCGGCGTTGTAGCGTGGCAGCCACCACATCGATCTGGGTTTCATCCAGATCGGGGGCGATTTTGATGAACACCGGCACTTGCCGTTGATGTTGCCGGGCCAAATCATGGCGTCGTTCGGCCAGCGCCGACAGCAGGGCATCGAGGGCCTCGTCCGATTGCAGGCTGCGCAGGTTTTGGGTATTGGGGCTGGAGATGTTGACCGTGATGTAGTCGGCATGCGGGTAGACCCCGGCCAGACATAGCAGGTAATCGTCCACGGCCCGCTCCATGGGGGTGGCGGCGTTTTTGCCGATGTTCAGGCCCAGTCGCATCCCGTCAGCTTGCCCGACACGGCGCGCTTGCTTCACATGACCTAAAAAAGCTTGCAAACCCTCGTTGTTGAAGCCCAGCCGGTTGATCAACGCCTGTCGCTCAGGGATTCGAAACATGCGGGGTTTGGGGTTGCCGGGTTGACCCAGCGGGGTCACGGTGCCGACTTCGACAAAACCAAAACCCAAGGCCGCCAGGGCGTCGATGCAGCGGGCGTTCTTGTCCAGTCCTGCGGCCAGGCCGACACGGTTGGGAAAGCGCAAGCCGGCCACCGTCACCGGGTCATCGACCCGGTCTTGGGCGTACAGGCCCTGCAAGACGCTGTTTTGCGTCCGAGCCAGCGCCTCCAGAGTGGCGTCATGAGCCGCCTCGGCGTCCATGCAAAACAGGGCAGGGCGCAAAAAGCGATAAGTCAGTTCATTGAGCATGGATAATCCGATCAGCAACAGTCCCTATTTTCGCCCATGTCCACACCCCTCACCCAAGATCAACTCAAGGCCCTGGTGGGCCAGGCCGCCTTGGCCCATGTCGTGCCCGGCGAAGTGCTGGGCGTGGGCACGGGTTCGACCGTCAATTGCTTCATCGACGCCTTGGCCAGCATGCGCGACCAGATCCCGGGCGCGGTGTCGAGCTCGGAGGCTTCAACCCGGCGTTTGCAGGCCTTGGGCATTCGCGTCTTTGAAGCCAACCAGGTGGGCACTTTGTCGGTCTACATCGATGGTGCCGACGAAATCGATGGCCGGGGCCACATGATCAAGGGCGGGGGAGCTGCGCTCACCCGTGAAAAAATCGTCGCCGCCCAATCGCGCCTGTTTGTTTGCATCGCCGATGCCAGCAAAAAAGTCGAGGTGCTCGGGCGCTTTCCGCTCCCGGTCGAGATCATCCCCATGGCCAGCCAACGCCTGATCCGACAGTTCGCCGAACTCGGTGGCCAGGCCAATGTCCGAATGCTTCAGGGTCAGCCGCTGGTCACCGACAACGGACAGCACATCCTCGACGTGCGCGGGCTCTCCATCAGCGACCCATTGGGTTTTGAAAACGAAGTCAGCCAGTGGCCCGGGGTCATCACCGTCGGCGTCTTTGCCCGCCAGCGCGCCCAAATCTGCCTGCTCGGCACCCCCGACGGCGTCCAGACCCTCACCTTCAGCGATCTGCATTAATTGGGGTCTGACCCCAATTAATGGTTGTTTTTTGGCCACACTGCAAAAATTGGGGTCAGACCCCAATTCCGTGGGGTCAAGCCATGCCCTGGTGGCGCAAGAGGGCGTCGATGCGGGGTTCGCGGCCACGGAAGGCTTTGAAGGACTCGAGGGCGGGGCGGCTGCCGCCGACTTCGAGGATTTCCTGACGGTAGCGGCGTCCGGTTTCGGTGCTGGGGGTACCGTCAGGGGCTGCGGTTTCTTCAAAGGCCGCATAGGCGTCGGCGGACAGCACTTCGGCCCATTTGTAACTGTAGTAGCCGGCACTGTAGCCACCGGCAAAAATGTGGCTGAAACTGTGTGGCATGCGGCTGAATTCGGGCGCTGGCAAGACGGCGACTTCGGCCCGAACTTCGGCCAGCAAGGGCAAGATCGACCGGGCCTGTGCGGGTTCGTGGTGCAAGCGCATGTCGAACAACGAAAACTCGACTTGGCGAAGGGTTTGCAAGCCGCTCTGGAAGTTTTTGGCGGCGATCATTTTGTCGAATAAAGCGCGTGGCAAGGGTTCGCCGGTCTCGACGTGTGCGGTCATGTGGCGCAGCACGCTCCACTCCCAGCAGAAGTTCTCCATGAACTGGCTGGGCAGTTCGACAGCATCCCATTCGACGCCACTGATGCCGCTGACGTCACGCTCGTTGACTTGCGTGAGCATGTGGTGCAAGCCGTGGCCGAATTCGTGGAACAGGGTGATCACGTCGTCGTGGGTCAGCAAAGGCGGTTGACCATTGACCCCTTCGGCGAAATTGCACACCATGTGGGCGATGGGCGTTTGCAGGCTGTGTGTGTCGGGTCGCATCCAGCGTGCACGGACATCGTCCATCCAGGCGCCGCCACGTTTGCCGGTCCGGGCGGGCGGATCCAGGTAGAACTGACCCACCAACTGACCCTGGCGTTCGATGCGATAGAACTCGGCCGCCGGGTGCCAGACCGGGGCTTCGTCGCGCCGGATGCTGACCTCGAACAGGGTCTCCACGATTTTGAACAGGCCAGCCAACACCCTGGGGGCGGGGAAATAGGCTTTGACTTCGGATTCGGAGAATGCGTAGCGGGCTTCTTTGAGCTTTTCGCCGATGTAGGTCCAGTCCCAGGGCTGCGGGTCGCTCAAGCTCCATTGCTCCAGGGCGAACTGGCGCAGGTCGGCCACATCGCGCTCGGCGTGCGGTCGGGCACGCTGCGCCAGGTCACGCAAAAACTCGATCACCTGGTTGGCCGATGGGGCCATCTTGGTGGCAAGCGATACCGCTGCGGCATCGGGATACCCCAGCAGCGCAGCTTCTTCTTGGCGCAATGCCACGATCTCGGCCATCAGGGCCGAGTTGTCCATGTCGGGCTGCTCCCACAAGTCTGAGGCGCGGGTGGCATAGGCGCGATAGACGGTGTGGCGCAAGTCGCGGTCGTGGGCGTATTGCATGAGCGGCAAGTAGCAAGGCATTTTCAGGCTGAGCAAATGCCCGGACAGACCTTGAGCTTGCGCCGCCGCAGCGGTGGCGGCCAGCACGTCGGCGGGCACGCCCTGCATTTGTTCGGGGGTCGCCAGCAAACTCCAGCGGTCGGTGCAATCAAGCACGTGCTCGCTGAATTGCTGGCTGAGCTCAGCCAGACGCTCCTGGATGGCCGCAAAGCGTGCTTTGGCGGGGCCTTGCAACTCGGCGCCCGACAGCACAAAGTTGCGCAAGGCGTTGGTGTGGGCGCGACGCTGTTCAGGGTTGAGTTGGGCCGGATCCATGGCGCGGTATTTGGCGAACAGCCGCTCGTCGGCTCCCAGGCGGGTGTAGAACTCGGTCACCAGAGGCAGGGCGGCGGTGTAGGCGGCACGCAATTCGGGGGTGTCGCAGACGGCGTGCAGGTGACTGACCATGCCCCAGGCCCGGCCCAGGCGTTCGGTGGCGACATCGAGCTCGCGCGCCAGATCGTTCCAGCGCGCCGGAAAGTCGGGTGCCACCACCCGCTCCAGGGCGGCGCTGGCCAGGTCAATGAGTTCTTGTACCGCCGGGCCCACATGCTCGGGGCGCACGGCATCAAATCGGGGCAAGCCCGAAACATCCAGCAAAGGGTTCATGGTCAAAGGGCGCCAGCGGCGCGACGGGCTGAAATGAGGGTGTTGGCCAACAGCATGGTAATGGTCATGGGGCCAACCCCACCCGGAACAGGGGTGATGTAGCCGGCCACCTGGCGCACGCCTTCAAAGTCGACATCACCGCACAACTTGCCTTGTTCGTCACGGTTCATGCCCACATCGAGCACCACGGCGCCGGGTTTGACCATGTCGGCGGTGACCAGATGGCGTTTGCCGACGGCAGCCACGATCACGTCGGCCTGCAAGGTGTGGTGCCGCAAGTCGGGGGTGGCGCTGTGACAGATGGTGACCGTGGCGCTTTGCGCCAGCAGCATCATGGCCATCGGTTTGCCCACGATGTTGCTGCGACCGATCACCACCGCGTGCTTGCCACGCAGCGAATAGCCGATGTCTTCGAGCATTTTCATGCAACCGTGTGGCGTGCAGGGCCAAAACCCCGGCAATCCGGTCATCAGGGCACCGGCGCTGGCGACATGAAATCCATCGACATCTTTGTCGGGGGAAATGGCTTCAATCACCTTTTGGGCATCGATGTGGCCGGGCAAGGGCAGTTGCACCAAAATGCCATGGATGGCGGGGTCCTGGTTCAGGGTTTCGACCCGCGCCAGCAAATCGGCCTCGGAGAGGGTGGCAGGTTGCCGATCGAGGCGCGACAAGAAACCGGCTTGCTCGCAAGCCTTGACTTTGTTGCGCACATAAACCTGACTGGCAGGATCGTCACCGACCAGGATCACGGCCAGTCCCGGACGTGTGCCACGCTCGACCAGGGCCCGGGTTTCGTGAGCAAACTGATCGCGCAATTTTTGCGACAGGGCGACGCCGTCGATGAGTTGAGCAGCCATCAGACCTTCGCCACGCCCTGACCGAGCGCGATTTTGAGCAAGTCGGCCACGGTATTGGCGTTGAGTTTTTCCATGATGTTGGCGCGGTGGGCCTCGACCGTTTTGATGCTGATGCCCAAGTCGTCGGCGATTTGCTTGTTGAGGCGTCCCGCCACGATGCGCTCGAGCACCTGAGCCTCGCGCGAGGTCAGCTTGGCCATCAGGGCCTCGCGGCTGGCGGCTTGCTGGTAGCCGGCGAAGGATTCTTTGGCGTGGTCCAGCATGCGTTCGACCAGGGCCACGAGTTCGTCCTCCTGGAAGGGCTTCTGGATGAAGTCCATGGCCCCTTTTTTCATGGTGTTGACCGCCATCGGTACATCACCATGCCCAGTGATGAAAACAACGGGCAGAGGGGAGCGACGCTCAATCAACTTGTCTTGCAACTCCAAGCCGGTCATGCCGCCCATGCGAATGTCGACAATCAGGCAGGCGACCTCGCGGGGGTCGTAGCGGGATAAAAAGGTCTCGGCAGAATCAAAGCATCTCACCCGGTAGTCTTTGCCTTCGAGCAACCATTGCAGCGAATCGCGCACGGCCTCATCATCATCGACCACGTACACCGTGCCTTTTTTGGGGATCAAGCTCATTTGTCAGACTCCGTGATGGAGAAAAAAACATTGAATCATGCCGGTACCGGATTGGGTACCTGCACGGGTATCCAGAAGGAGAATCGACACCCCTGAATGTCGTCGCCATTGTAGATGTTCTCGGCCTGCATTCGACCTTGGTGGGATTCCACGATGCTTCGGCACAGGTTCAGCCCGATGCCCATGCCTTCGGACTTGGTGGAATAGAAGGCTTCAAACAAGCGCTCCAGAGCCTGCGGCGACAAGCCTTGGCCTGTATCAGTCACGCTGAATTCGACCACCGCCTGACCTTCTATTTCTTTGGGCAGCACCTGCAATTCGACATGTCGCAAAGCCAGCGGTCGCTGGGCATTGTGGATCGCCTCGGCTGCGTTTTTGAGCAAATTGATCATCACCTGCTCAATCAGGATCGGATCGACATGCAACTGGGGCAAGCGGCTGGAGACAAAGTAACTCAGGCGCACTTGTTGGCGACGCAGTTCAATGTCGGCCAACTCGACCGCCTCGGACACCATGCGCGCCACATGGGTGGGGGTACGGTTGGGTTCGCTGCGTTTGACGAAACTGCGGATGCGCTGGATGATCTGACCGGCGCGCTGTGCCTGGTGGGCCGTTTTTTCCAGCGCCTTGAGCATGTCTTCCTGATTGATTTGCTGGTTTTTGATGCGCGAGACCAGGCCGTTGCAATAATTGGAGATCGCTGTCAGAGGCTGGTTGAGTTCGTGGGCCACGCTGGAGGCCATTTCACCCATGGTGATCAGGCGGCTGACGCTCTGGGCCCGCTCGGCCTGCTGGGCCGCCTGTTCTTCGGCACGCCGCCGGGGGGTGATGTCCGAGGCGATCACCATCTGCGCCAAGCGCCCGTCGACCCAATTCAGATAGCGGGTGCGGATTTCCAGCCACTTTTGTAATTCTGGAACGTAAATTTCAGCGTTTTCGGTGGGCGTGGTTGAAAGGCCCTCAGTGGGTAGGCCGGCGAGCTCATCCTCGTTGGCGTCGGCGTTGGAAACCGCCTCGGGCATGCCCGCTTTTTCCAGCATATCGAGGTGGCCGCTGCTCACATGGCCAAACCACTGGCGGTACATTTTGTTGGTGAACAACAATTCGGCGCTGCCCAGCGGAGCCACCGAAACCGAGGCATCCAGGGCCTCCAAAACAGTGGTGAAGCGTTCGTAGGATGCCGATAATTGCTCACGGATGCGGTTGGGCTCGGTGATGTCGGTCATGGAGGTCATCCAGCCTGTTTGCACGCCCGTGGCATCGACCAGGGGTGAAACATACATCCGGGCATCAAACAGGGTGCCGTCTTTGCGTTTGACGCGCACCTGCATGCCGGCAGGGCCGGTTCGTCCGCTGATTTCGTCGTTGAGCACCTTCATCAGCATGTCGCGGTCGGCTTCAGGCCAGTAAGGGTAGGGTGGGGTGCTGCCCACCAATTCGGCCTCGCTCCAGCCTGTCATCTGGCAAAAAGCTGCGTTGACATAGGTGATGCGCCCCTGCATGTCCAGCGCCCGCATGCCGGTCAGGATCGAATTTTCCATGGCGCGCCGGAAATTGGTTTCGGCGATCAAGGCGCGTTGAGTTTGGAGGCGTCGCCGTGTGTGGCGCCAGGTGCCGATCAACATCCACACGGTCAGCGTGCTGAGTGCGGCCACCAGCCAAAACAGGGCTTGCCCGACCAACCCTTGCGACGTGCGATAGGCTTGGGCGCGCAACTGCAAGCCGTCGCCGATGGGGGATACCGGAACCCGGTGTTCAAAGGTTTCGTTGGACCAGGGGGTGGACAATCGCGAACGCGGTTGAATGGTTTGCCCGACCAACACATTTTGCCGCTCGTCCAACATCGAGACGGCGTGGCGGGAGGTGACCTCGGCGGGCACCGCGTAACGCATCATCGCGTCCAGCGAATACTCGGCCAGGATCACTCCGCTGAAGCGGCCATGGGCAATGAGCGGGACATGCAATTGCAAGTGCGGGATCGTGGCCTGGCCGTTTTGGAGTCGGGTGATGGGGTCGGTGTATATGGCTTGTTGCAGTTCGCGCGCCAAAGAGAAGGCGTTCTCGGCCGTTTTCGAGCGCATCAGATCGTTGGCCCAGCGCTGCAAATTGCCTGGGCTTCCGTTGGTGGCCACACTGGCGCGGATGCGACGGTTGCTGTCCATCCAGCTCAGCGAAGAGATTTCGGGGTATTGGTTGATGAGTTGTTCGGACTCGCTCATGAATTGGCGGTTGTCCATTTCTCCGTCAGCCACGTTTCGCGCCAGTCGCAACAATTGCTCCTGACGTTCGATCAAACGCAGCCGCAGGCGTTGTTGAGCGTATTCCACATCGCGGCGCACGCTTTCTTGCTCTCGCCCAATTTCCTCGTAGCGCAAAAAGGCAAAAGCCAGTGCAATCACGGCCAGAAAAAGCAGCACAGCGACCAGCGGCCCGATCAAGGCCAGCCGGTCTTGGCGGTTGGGGCTTTGTCGGCGCCACCACCCCAACCATTTTTGATTGATGTGATGCCAAGGGGCAAAACCGATGGATTTCTGCTTCATTGTGTGCGAGTGTAGAGGGGTTGATGCCTCTGATAATTTTGTAATATGAAATCTTCATGCACTATTTGAAATCTTGAAAAAACTGTGCGACACTCTGTGCACACACTGAAGGAGACCCGCATGTCAGCATTGCCCCAGGATTCAGGACGTCAAGTTGCATCCACGACCGATCAACAGGAAACACAAGAGTGGATGGATGCGCTCAGTGCCGTGATTCAAGCCGAGGGCCCCGAGCGGGCGCACCAGTTGCTCGAAGACTTGCTCGAACACGCCAGGGAGAACAGCATCGACATGCCGTTCTCGGCCACCACCGGGTATGTCAACACCATCGAGCCCGATCAAGAAGCGATTTGCCCGGGCAACATCGAAATCGAAGAACGTTTGCGCGCCTACATGCGCTGGAACGCCATGGCCATGGTGGTCAAAGCCAACCGGCACAACCCCGAGGACGGCGGTGACCTGGGCGGTCACATCGGTTCTTTTGCATCGCTGGCCCACATGCTGGGCGCGGGCTTTAACCATTTCTGGCATGCCGAGAGCGAAAACCACGGTGGCGATTGCGTTTACATCCAGGGCCATGTGTCACCCGGTGTTTATGCCCGTGCCTACCTCGAAGGCCGGCTGACCGAAGAACAATTGCTGAATTTCCGCCAGGAGGTCGATGGCAAAGGGCTCTCCAGCTACCCCCATCCCAAGCTGATGCCCGAGTTCTGGCAGTTTCCGACCGTTTCCATGGGCCTGGGGCCACTGATGGCCATCTACCAGGCCCGCTTCCTCAAGTATCTGCACGCCCGTGGCATCGCCAACACCGAAAACCGCAAGGTCTGGGTGTTTTGCGGCGACGGTGAGATGGACGAGGTCGAGTCGATGGGGGCCATCGGCCTGGCCGCACGCGAGAACCTCGACAATCTGATCTTCGTCATCAATTGCAATTTGCAGCGCCTGGATGGCCCGGTGCGCGGCAACGGTAAGATCATCCAAGAACTTGAAGGTGAGTTCCGGGGTGCCGGCTGGAACGTGATCAAGCTGATCTGGGGCAGCAATTGGGACCCGCTGATCGCGCGCGACAAAGACGGCGCCTTGCGCAAAATCATGATGGACACGCCCGATGGTGACTATCAGGCGTTCAAGGCCAACGATGGTGCCTATGTCCGCAAGCATTTCTTTGGCCGCGATCCGCGCACGCTGGAAATGGTGGCTCACATGAGCGACAACGACATCTGGAACTTGCGCCGTGGCGGTCATGACCCGCAAAAGGTTTATGCGGCATACCATCAAGCGGTCCATCACAAGGGCCAGCCGACCGTCCTGCTGATCAAAACCGTCAAGGGTTTCGGGATGGGCAAGGCCGGTGAGGGCAAAAACACCGTCCACCAGACCAAGAAGCTGACCGACGACGACATCAAGACGTTTCGCGACCGTTTCAACATCCCCATCCCTGACAGCGAGTTGTCGAAGTTGCCGTTTTACAAACCGGCCGACGACACCCCGGAGATCAGGTATTTGCACGAGCGCCGCAAAGCGCTGGGGGGGTATTTGCCCAAGCGTCGCACCAAAGCCGACGAACATTTCACGGTCCCTGCATTGGAAACCTTCAAAGCGGTGCTGGAGCCCACCGCCGAAGGGCGTGAGATTTCGACCACTCAGGCTTACGTGCGGTTTTTGACGCAGTTGCTGCGCGATCAGGCCCTGGGTCCGCGCATCGTGCCCATTTTGGTCGACGAGGCCCGCACTTTTGGCATGGAAGGCCTGTTCCGTCAGGTGGGCATTTATAACCCGCTGGGTCAGCAATACACCCCGGTCGACAAAGATCAGGTGATGTACTACAAGGAAGACAAAGCCGGGCAGATTTTGCAAGAGGGCATCAACGAGGCCGGTGGCATGGCCAGCTGGATCTCGGCTGCCACCAGCTACAGCACCAGCAACCGGATCATGGTGCCTTTTTATGTCTACTACTCGATGTTCGGTTTCCAGCGCATTGGAGACTTGGCCTGGGCAGCGGGCGACATGCAGGCACGCGGCTTTTTGCTGGGCGGCACCTCGGGCCGCACCACGCTCAATGGCGAGGGATTGCAACACGAAGACGGCCACAGCCACATTCTGGCGGGCACCATCCCGAACTGCATCAGCTACGACCCCACTTTCGCGCACGAAGTGGGCGTCATCTTGCACCATGGTTTGAAGCGCATGGTGGAAAAGCAGGAAAACGTCTTTTATTACCTGACCCTGCTGAATGAAAACTATGCCATGCCCGGACTGACAGCGGGCACGGAAGAGCAGATCATCAAGGGGATGTACCTGTGCAAGCCCGGTCCCAAGGCGAAAGCCAAAGGCAAAGACCTGCGGGTGCAACTCATGGGCTCCGGCACCATCTTGCGTGAGTCGATCGCCGCCCAGGTCTTGCTGGCCACCGATTGGGGCATTGCTTCCGATGTCTGGAGTTGCCCCAGCTTCAACGAGTTGGCCCGCGACGGCCAAAACGCCGAGCGCCACAACTTGCTTCATCCCGAGGCTGAGCCCATGGTGCCGTTTGTGGCGCAACAGCTCGAGGGGCATGCAGGCCCGGTGGTGGCATCGACCGACTACATGAAAAATTACGCAGAACAGATCCGGCCCTTCATTCCGCGCGATCGGGTTTTCAAGGTGCTGGGTACCGATGGATTCGGGCGGTCAGACTTCCGCAGTAAATTGCGCGAGCACTTCGAAATCAATCGCCACTACATCGTGCTCGCGGCCTTGAAGGCCCTGGCCGAGCAGGGCGACGTGCCGTTGTCCAAAGTGAGTGAGGCGATTGCCAAATACGGCATCAACACCACCAAGATCAACCCCTTGTACGCCTGATCCGGAGATCCACATGGCACAGATCGAAATCAAGGTTCCGGACATTGGCGACTTCTCTGAGGTGGCCGTGATTGAACTGCTGGTCAAGCCCGGCGACACGGTGAAAGCCGAGCAATCGCTGATCACCGTCGAGTCTGACAAGGCGTCCATGGAGATCCCGTCGTCGCACGCCGGGGTGATCAAAGAGCTCAAGATTGCTTTGGGCGATAAAGTCTCCGAAGGCTCTGTGTTGGCCGTGCTGGAAGTCGCCGACACAGCCGCCGTGGCGGCTCCTGTCCCGGCTGCCCCCGCTGCGACCACTTCAGCCGCTGCCCCGATCGCCGCAACGCCTGCTGCCCCGGTCGCACCTGCGGCGGCGCCATCCGCGCCCCCGGCACCGGCACCGGCACCTGCGGTGGCCTCGCCAGCGCCTGCCGGCGGCGTCCTGGGCTTGCCCCATGCCTCGCCTGCGATTCGCAAATTGGCCCGTGAATTCGGTGTGCCCCTGGCCGAGGTCAAGGGCAGCGGGCCCAAAGGCCGCATCACCCAACTCGACGTGCAAAATTTCACCCGCCAGGTCATGAGCGGGGATGCGCGCACACAAGCCCAGCAGGCCAAGGCGCCCACTGGCGGATCGGGGGTCGGACTGGATCTCTTGCCCTGGCCCAAAGTCGACTTTGCCAAATTCGGTCCGATCGAGACCCAACCGCTGTCGCGCATCAAGAAAATATCGTCCCAGAATCTGGCCCGCAACTGGGTCATGATCCCGGCCGTCACTTACCACGAAGACGCCGACATCACCGACCTCGAAGCCTTGCGCGTGCAACTGAACAAGGAAAATGAAAAAGCGGGCATCAAGCTGACCATGCTGGCCTTCATCATCAAGGCCAGTGTCAAGGCCTTGCAAAAATTCCCTGAATTCAATGCCTCGCTCGATGGCGACAACCTGGTTTTGAAGAAGTACTTCAACATCGCCTTTGCCGCCGACACGCCCACCGGCCTGGTGGTTCCCGTCATCAAGAACGCCGATCAGAAATCCGTGATCGAGATCGCACAAGAAACCGGCGAGTTGGCCAAAAAAGCCCGCGACGGCAAACTGGGTCCTGCCGATATGCAAGGGGCTTGCTTCACCATTTCCAGCTTGGGCGGGATTGGCGGCACCAGTTTCTCGCCCATCGTGAATGCACCGGAAGTGGCCATTTTGGGCGTCAGTCGAAGTGCGCACAAACCGGTCTGGGACGGCAAGCAATTCGTCCCCCGGCTGATGATGCCCCTGTCACTCAGCGCCGATCACCGCGTGATCGACGGCGCCGCTGCCACCCGATTTGCGGCCTATCTGGCGCAGCTGTTGGGTGATTTCCGGAGGGTCGCGCTGTGAGCACCATCGAGATCAAGGTTCCCGACATCGGAGACTTCAAAGAGGTCGCCGTCATCGAGTTGCTGGTCAAGCCCGGCGACACCATCCAAGCCGAGCAGTCGCTCATCACGGTCGAGTCTGACAAAGCGTCCATGGAGATCCCGTCGTCGCACGCCGGGGTGATCAAAGAACTCAAGATTGCTTTGGGCGACAAAGTCAGCGAGGGCTCTGTCCTGGCGGTGCTGGAGGTGGCAGAGGGCGTGACGCCTGCCCCCTCACCCCTCACCCCTCTCCCTGCGGGAGAGGTCAAGCAAGACCTCACCCCTCCCCCTGCTGGAGAGGGGCAGGGGGTGAGTGCACTCCCTGCCACAACCGGGCAGCAGGCCTCTGACCTCGACTGCGATGTGCTGATTCTGGGCGGTGGCCCGGGTGGATACTCAGCCGCTTTCCGAGCCGCCGACCTCGGCCTGAAGGTGGTGCTGGTCGAGCGCTACGCCACTTTGGGTGGCGTTTGCCTGAATGTGGGCTGCATTCCCTCCAAAGCCCTGTTGCACGTGGCCGCCGTCATGGACGAGGTCAGCCACATGGCCGATCTGGGCGTGAACTACGGTCAGCCCCAGCTCGACATCGACAAACTGCGCGGCCACAAAGAAAAGGTCATCGGCAAACTCACCGGCGGTCTGGCGGCCATGGCCAAGATGCGCAAAGTCACGGTTGTGCGAGGTTGGGGCCAGTTTGTCGGCAGCCACCAATTGCGGGTGGACGAGACCACCGGCAGTGGCCAGGAAAAGTCTGGCAGCAGTCAGACCATCGGCTTCAAACGCGCCATCATCGCCGCCGGCAGCCAGGCGGTGCGCCTGCCTTTCCTGCCCGCTGACCCGCGCATCGTCGACAGCACCGGCGCTTTGGGCCTCCAGAGCGTGCCCAAAAACATGTTGATCATTGGCGGCGGCATCATCGGGCTCGAAATGGGGACTGTTTACAGCACACTGGGGGCACGCCTGGACGTGGTTGAAATGCTCGACGGCCTGATGCAAGGTGCCGATCGCGACTTGGTCAAGGTCTGGGAAAAAATGAACAAGCATCGTTTTGACCGGATCATGCTCAAAACCAAAACGGTGGGAGCGAGTGCCACCCCCGAGGGCATCAAGGTTCAATTCGAAGGACTGGATGGCACGACCTCAGAGGGCACCTATGACTTGGTCTTGCAAGCCGTCGGCCGCACGCCCAATGGCAAGAAAATCGGTGCCGAGCAAGCCGGTGTGCCGGTGACCGAGCGCGGCTTCATCGAGGTCGACCCTCAAATGCGAACGGGCGCTTCGCACATCTTTGCCATCGGCGACATCGTGGGCCAGCCCATGCTGGCACACAAGGCCGTGCATGAAGCCCACGTGGCGGCAGAAGTGATTGCCGGCGAGTTGCTGGGCCGGCCTGAACTGGCCTGTGCCGCATTCGACGCCCGGGTGATCCCCAGCGTGGCCTATACCGACCCCGAAGTGGCCTGGGTAGGTCTGACCGAAGATCAGGCCAAGTCCCAAGGCATCCAAGTCAAAAAAGGCCTGTTCCCCTGGAGTGCCTCGGGTCGCGCCATCGCCAACGGACGGGACGAGGGCTTCACCAAACTCTTGTTTGACGACAGCCCCGAGGCCCATGGCCATGGCCGGATTCTGGGCGGTGGCATCGTCGGCACCCATGCGGGTGACATGATCGGCGAAATCGCGCTGGCCATCGAAATGGGTGCCGATGCCGTTGACATCGGCAAAACCATCCATCCGCACCCGACCCTGGGTGAGAGCATCGGCATGGCGGCCGAAGTGGCCCACGGCAGTTGCACCGACTTGCCGCCCGCCCGCAAATGAACGGTCGCCCCGAAGTTGGGGCGACTTTCTCGGGTTTGAATTGAATACCAAAATATTGAAATAAAATACACAGAAGATTTAAAAATCATTCTTCTGTGTTCATTTCTTTCATTCTTTTTTCGTTGCCGTCCCGGCCGGCGCTGCGACCGCCCCTGACCCGTTGGCCCCTGAGCCTGTCAGGGTTCAGGGGGATGTCCATGGCCCGGGGGCAGGCATGAAGCGCACCACCGGACAGGCCGAGCGTGGCTTGCAGGTGGCTTTGTTGCTCAGCACGCTGGATGTGGTGCTGATGGGCTGGGCGGCCAGTCAGTCGACGTCACTCACCATTCTGGCTGACTGGCTCAAAGAGTGCGCCGATGGCTTGTCGGTGCTCATGTCGTGGGTCACCTACCGATTGGTGCGGGGGCGGCAAAGGGGTCGTTATGCCTACGGCATCGGCAAACTGGAAAACCTGGTCAGCCTGGGCATTGCGGCGTTGATGTTGCTCAGCGCCGCATTCATCTCTTATCAGGCATGGCATCACTTGCGCGATCCGCGCCCGATCGAGGGCGGCTGGTTGGGCTTTGGGGTGTTTGTGATTTACGCCGGTGTAGGCCTGGGCATCGCCGCCATGCATCACCGCAACGCCCGGCGCGAACCGTCGCCCCTGATCGATTTGCAAGTCCGGCTTTTTTGTCCAAGGCCGGTTTTGATGCCTTGATGGCTTTGGCACTGGGTGTCTCGCTGATGCTCCCGGGTCAGGCCTGGACGCCGTACCTGGATCCATTGGCGGCATTGGTGGGAGTGGCTTTTATGCTGCATGCGGTGTGGGCCATCCTGAGCAGCTCGGTGCATGACTTGCTCGATGTCACCCTGAATGAGCAAATGCAATGGCTGATCTTGCGTTGCCTGGTCAAACATTTTGACGCCTACGCCCATTTGCACGGGGTGCGAACCCGCCGCGCCGGACCGCAGATTTTTGTCGAGGTGCTGCTTGAATTTGACCCGCAAGCGCGCATGGCAGAGGTGCAGGCGCGTGCGCAAGCGATCGAGGCCGATATTTTGCGTGCCCTGGGACCCTCACAGGTGAGCATCGTCCTCAGCTCGGGTGCCAACGCAACCACCAGGCATTGAAGGGGCCCTGGCGTTCATACCGGTTGTTTCGGGTCATTTTCAAACTGAGGTAAATCCCCATCCCTCCTTTGCCCCGCTCGGCCAAAGGGGCTCGGGTGTCGGGATGAGAGCGTTGGGTCGGATCAAACGGCAAACCATCATCGAGCAGCAGCAATTCCCAATCCTGCCGGGTGTTTCGCCAATACACCATGGCTTGCAACACACGCCCGGCGTTGATTTGGCCGTGGGTGCACAAATTGACAAACCACTCCTCCAGCACAAATTCGGCCGCCAGACGACCTGAGTCCTCCAGGGCCAGGGTGACATCGGCCAACGCTTGGTTCAGTCGCGGCCAGTGAGTCCATTCGGCGGGACCCCGGTAGATTCGGGTGCGCCCCTGCTTGCTCAACGGTTCAGGGCTTGGTCGAGCGTTTCGCACAGAGGGATCAGTTGACTGAATCCGCTGAGGTCAAAAACCTCTTGGACGGGGGGTGTCAGGTGACAGGCCAGCAGTTTGACCTGTCGGGTTTTGGCACTCCGGGCGGCCACCAAAAAGGCGCGCAATCCGGCACTGGAGATGTATTGAAGTTGGGCGCACTGAATCACCACATTCAAGCCTGAGCTTTGTGCCTGCTCCAGGGCGCTTTCCATCTGGCTCTGGAATCCGGGAGCCGCATCAAAATCCAGTCGTCCCTCGGCGGCGATGATCAGGCTGCTTTGTTCTTGCGTGATAGGGTAGTTCATGATTTAAAGCATACAAAGATATTCAATTATTGTAAATCATGTGTATTTAAATATTTTTCACGAGGGGTCGTGCAACCACCCGAATGCCGTAACCCAGCGCACTGGGGCAGGCGCGTGAACAAGCCGCATCCAGCCGGTTCAACCATGGGCGAGGGGTGATCAGCCATTCGGGCAGGATGCTCTCGGCCTCAAGGCTTTCAATGTGCCAGCCGCTCGCGGTCAAGTCACGGCGCAATTCGTTCAAACCGTACAAATGGTAAAAAAACCGGGCTGGCGTTTGGTCGATGCGCCGCTCAAAATGAATGTCGTGCCAGTCTTCTGAGCCCCGACGATGACGCCACCAGGATTGCATGGCCTCGATGGGTCGTCGTCGCCAGACGCTGGGGACACTGAGCACCAGGACGCAGCCGGGTCGCGCCAGCGCCCGCAGTTGGCGCAATGTGGCCAGGCGTTCAGTCTGTGTTGCGATGTGTCCCAACACACCGAACAACATCAACATGAAGTCAAAACGCGCCCCCGGCGGCAACGACAAGGCGTCCCCCTCGAGGGTGTGCAAGCGACGCAAACAATCGGGCTGATCCGACAGGCGCAAGCGCAAGCCCTTCAAAGCCACGGGTGAGATGTCGCAGGCCGTCAGTTCAGTCCTCGAATGCAGCAAAACCGGTACGGCATAGCGGCCGTTGCCACTCCCGATGTCAAGCACATGCTCTGCCTTGCCAATGCCGTGCGCCCACAGACAGCGCAAGGTGCCCTGGTTGGGATGCGGGTAACGGGCGTCGTAATCGGCGCTGGCGAAATAGCGGTCGTAGATGCGCCGCAAGTCTTCGGTCACAGACATGGCGATGGGGTGTCGGGGGTGATGGGCCAGGTGCAACCCGAGTGTTGGGGGTCGCGCCAGCGCTGGTGCATGGTTTGCACAAACACAGATGAAGGAATGCCCCAGCGGTGCTCCAACTGGATCAGCAGGCCGCTTTGGTGCCATCGGACCACAGCCTGTGACACTTGACGCGCCAGATCGCTGTCGGCTTGCTCGCGCCGCATGGCGATCGACCAGGGGGTGTTCAGGCGCGAGGGCAGGGGCATTTCAAACTCGGCCGACCAGCGGGGGTCGCGCAAGAGCGCAATCAAGGCTGTGTCATCGTGCAACCAGGCGTCGCAGCGTCCCAGCCAGACGGCGTGTTGAGCCACGTGGTTGTCATACAGCGGCACCAGCTCCAGTCCGAATTCAATGAACACCTGACGGTTGTAGAAGGCCCCCTGGCGGGCGCAAGCTCGACGGCGTTGCAGGTCTTCCCAGCGGGTCACCCGATCGTTTCGGCGGACCAGCACATTCACCCCTGACTGGTAGTAATGGGGCCGCACGAGGTGCAACATTTCACGCCGCTGCGGGGTGTCTGACAAGGTGGCGATCAGCAAGTCCACCCGCCGGCTTTGCAAGGCTTCGATGCGCTCGGCGGTGTTGAGGCCGATCAATTCAACGCGACGACCCAATTGGCGGCCCAGGTCGCGGGCCAGGTCAGGTTCAAGGCCCTTGAGTTCACCGCCTTGCCATTCGCCCCACAAGGGGACATCGCGCTTGACGCCAATGCGCAGAGGGGGTTCGCCTTGCGCATTCAGGGGGGTGCAAGCCATGCTCAGCGCCAGCAGCAGTCCTGTCAACAAAGGGTGGATGAAGCGATTCATGGGCTTTGCGTTGAATTCGTGAGCACCAGACAGGTGATGTCGTCAAAAGGCTCTTCGCCCGCCACAAAGTCTGCGACGGCTTGCATCAAGGCTTGCAGCCAGGGGTCGTCGTCGCCCAATGCCCCGGCGACGGCCAGCAGGCGTTGGGACCCAAATTCCTCTTGTTGCGCATTGATGGCTTCGGTGACCCCATC
>JACCEC011344813.1_pt1 | contig 57483 bp, 47 predicted proteins | sample 7450121 | NCBI WGS metagenome assembly JACCEC01 (sample SAMN15323455, study PRJNA562643) | freshwater metagenome | isolation source: river surface water | place: USA:Blue River Watershed | collected 2017-08-18
AACGATGGGCCACCGTACATTGAGCGTCACTGACTGATCAATATCACGCGTTCCGCGATTGATTTTTGAGCAAGTCACGAATCTCGCTCAGCAGCCTTAGGGTTTCCGCCGCTTCAGCGTTTGGTGGGGTTGGAGCAGGCAGTGTCGCCCTCTGCCCATCGGCATCGCCCGCTTCACCGATCGCTCGCAATCGATTGAGCCCTTTGATGGCTACGAATAGCGCGATTGCAATAATCGTAAAGTCAAAAATCGTCTGAAGAAACGATCCGAATCGCAACCAGAGCTCTGTTTCGCCATCTGGTGTTCGACCGAGTGAAACTTGCCACTCAACGAAAGAGACACCACCTGCCAAGCGACCGATCAGCGGGCTGATCACATCACCCACTAGCGACGAGACGATACGGCCAAAAGCCGTGCCGATGACGACACCTATAGCGAGGTCAATGACGTTTCCGCGTACAGCAAATTCACGAAACTCTTTGATGATCCCCATAAATAAGTCTCCACCAAAATGAAATCAAAACTCGTTTTTGATCAGGCCGAAGTTTAGCGATGGAGATTGTTTTATCATGGCTTTTCGATATTTTCAGAGTGGATGTACGCCGTGAAGAACAACCTGCTTGGCTGGATGATAGTCGGCATCAAGGTATTGGGAACGACTCCGGCTTTCTCGGCGGAATTATGGGGTGGAGAAGGGCAGCTTGGATTCGTGCTCGCTCGGGGTAACTCCGATGCGGATACGGTCAACGCCAAGCTCGAGATGGCCAGAGAGACCGCTACTTGGAAAAACGCGTTTGGTGTCGCTGCGCTACGCGCCTCCAGCGAAGGCGATCGTAACGCCGAGCGATATGCAGCATCGTGGCAAACCGATTATCGCTTTAGTCCGCGCAGTTATTGGTACGGTGGCGCGCGCTATGAGGACGATCGATTTAGTGGGTTCGATTATCAAGCGAGCTTGGTGACTGGATTAGGTCACCGGTTTGTTGATGAGGAAGACTTCAAGTTGTTTGGACAGGCTGGTCTCGGTTTTCGCCGTCTCGAAACTGCGCTGACCGGTTTGACCGAAGACAATGTCATTTTTTCAGGCGAGCTGCGCTACGAACAGAAGCTCACTGACACGACGAGCTTGAAGAATAAGTTGATTATTGAAGCTGGCGAAGCCAACACCTTTTTGTCGAATGAGCTAGCAGTACAAGTCAAAATCAATGCGCGATTCTCTTTAGCTGCTGGATTGGGCGTTCGTCACAACACGGACCCACCATCAGGTCGTGATAAGACCGATACCTTGACGACTTTAAATCTGGTGTACGGCTTCTGATTAGTCGGTGATGGTGCCGTGCTCGAGTAGTACGCTGCGCGTGGCTAATCGATCGATACAGAGCGGATCATGAGTCGCAATCAACATCGAAAGCTTGCTCGCAAGCAATATTTCGAGAATGCGCTCGGTCGTTTCGTTATCCAACGAGACCGTGGGCTCATCCAATAGCAGCACATTCGGCTTCATCGCGAGCAATCCAGCGAGCGACACGAGGCGCTTCTCGCCGCCAGAGAGTTCATGAACAGGACGTTCCGATAGATGGAGGAGCCCGACTTGGTCGAGGGCGTCGTCGGCGGCATGGTGAGCACGATGCGCATCCCACCCCAAATTGAGCGGGCCAAATTCGACATCCTCAAGGACCGTCGGGCCGATCAGCTGATCATCGGGGTCTTGAAATAGGAGACCCACTTTGCCGCGCAACGGTGCGAAATCGTCCTCAACTCTGCAGGGCTGTCCCAGCAGTTCAATGCTGCCCGACTGGTGCTCCAGCAGGCCGAGAGCGGCGAGCAGCAGCGTGCTTTTGCCCGCGCCAATACCTCCACGAACCACGAGGCGTTCGCCATCGTGTAGCGCCAGAGTTGCGCTATACAGCACGGGACGAGCCGAGCGTGTTACCGCGACTTTCTGCATCCGCAGTAGTGTCGTCATGATTGAAATTCCAGCGTCGGCAATAATAAGCAGAGGCCGATGATGACGATGACTGAGCCAAGAATCGACCAATCGGTCTTGGGCAGAGCTCGCCATGCAGTGGATTCTCGAACCAGCCACCGGGTCGGGCTCATACCGCGCGCCCGTAGGCCCAAGGAAATTCGTTCGGATCTCGCCAGAGCATGGATGATCAGCCACGCCACCATCTGTGCACTCACGTGCAGTGACCGGAATCCGAAAGCCGATCGATAGGCTCGTGCTCTCATTGCGCGATCGAGGCGCATCTTGGTTTCTGATAGTAACGACACCTGACGGGCCACCTGTGCGAGTAGGGCGCCGAGCGCACTCGGCAGTCCCAAGCCGACCGCCGCACGACCTAAATCTACCCCGGTCATTCGCACCAGCAACAGACTGGCTGCGAGCGTGACGATATTGACGCGCAGACTCATCTGTGTGGCAAGCAGCGTGCCTACTTCATCGATTGCCAGATAGCGCCAGTTCACGGATGAGGTTATCCAAACGATGACAAGAAACGCATTGACGCGAAGTAAGCGTCTTCCGACATTCTCGATCAGCGTTTTATCGGCGGCTGCGATGATCATCATCGTCAGTAATGCAATGAATAGCATGGCGCAAAGCGACGAAAGTGCTTGAGTCAGTGCTGTAGCAACACTAACGAGTAGCACGGCGGCAAGACGCAATCGGCCATCAGGTTGGTGAACGTGACTCATAGGCTGCGCTACGTTCCGAGAGTGAACGCTGTCGGCCGCGCTTTCCCAAGCATGCCGACTGTCAAAGCGGTGACGATCGCTTCAATCAACCAAACCGGAGCCTGTGCTGCGACGAACAAGCTGATGAGGCTGCTGAGCGTGGCACCACCAGTAGACCACAGCATGATCGCTGCCAAGAGCGTCGCACCGAGTATGCCGATCGTCGCGGCGGATGCGCCTACGATCAATAATTTGGGTCTCGATGACGGCTGTTGTAGTAATGGGCGTAAGGTCAAGCCGGCGATGACAGCCGGTAACGCCATCAGCAGCGTGTTGGCGCCGAGTGAGGTGAAACCACCGAAGGAGAATAGCAACGCCTGCAATGCCAACGCGACGAAGATCACCGGAAAAGCCAGCCATCCTAGTAACAGGCCAATCAAACCGTTCAGGATGAGATGTACGCTAGCCACGCCGATCGGTATGTGGATTGTTCCGACCAGGAAGAACACGGCAGCAAACAAGGCAGCGGTCGGTAGCGTTCGAGGCGTCAGTCTACGCAAACCGATCGTAAGTCCGAACGCGGTGCAACCTGCTGCCGCAAGCAAAGTTAGAGTATCGAGCACGCCCTCTGCGATATGCATATCACAAGGTCTCGATGCGCGGTCTGTTGCGTCGCGATAGCCACCAAGCTGTGACGCCGAACAAACCAGCGAGATAGCCGAGCCCACTCAACCATCGAGACCAAGCCGATTGTGCGTTTGTCGTACCCAGCTTTCGTTGGTCTCCACGGGCGACAAAAACCACTTCGACACGATGACCTAGGCCGTCATCGGCGATCACTCGATATTCGCCGGTGTGTCTCGGAGCGGGGAAGGCGTAGCGTCCCTCTGCATCTGTGCGGGTCACTGCAGGTTCGGCTGCCGCACTGTCGTCCGCAGTTCGTTGCAAGGCAATCGAGGCGCCGCTGAGCGGCGCGCCGTCGGCGTAGGTCACATTGCCCGTGATCGCATCGCTACCGTCGGTCAGCGATAGATTCAATCCGTGTGCGTGAGCCAATTGCGGCAACGACAACGCCAAAATGAGAAGGGCTCGAAACACGTATGAAAACTAGCACGACTTTCATACTTCAGGGTACGTAGTCGTACGTCGCGCCCACTCCGAGGGGAATTCCCAGTGCCCAGAAGAGCAGAAGAAATCCGGTCCAGCCGACGATGAAGCTGATGGAATACGGGAGCATCAGCGCCACCAGGGTTCCGATGCCGGTTGATTGGACGTAACGACGACAAAACACCACGATCAGCGGGAAGTAAGGAAGCAGCGGTGTGATGATGTTGGTGGAGCTATCGCCCACGCGATAAGCCGCTTGGGTGAGATCGGGTGATACGCCAAGCTGCATCAGCATCGGTACCATGATCGCGCCTATGAGTGCCCATTTGGCGGAGGCTGATCCGATCAATAAGTTGACGGTTGCGGTAAGCAGGACGATACCCGCCAGCGTCACTCCCATAGGCAAAGCAGCCTCACGCAGGGCGTTCGCTCCCTTCAGCGCCAACAGCGCGCCTAGGTTGGATTGGCCGAAAGCGTAGATGAACTGAGCGCAGAAGAAAGCCATGACTATGTAATAGCCCATGCCCGACATAGCTTTGGTCATGCCTGCGATGACATCGCGGTGTTCTTTGATAGTGCCGGCAGACATGCCATAGGCGATGCCCGGCAAAAGAAATCCGATGAAGATGATCGGAACGATGGATTGCATCAAGGGGGCGTTCGATGTGAGCAATAGACGCTCACCCTCTGCGTTGGGTGCGGCTGCCCAAGGGGTATCATCACCCATCAAGGTCAAAGCAAAGAGCGCTCCTGCCGCGACGGCTGTGAGGAGTGCTACTCGCAGACCACGCCGTTCTGCATCTGTCAGGGGCTCTTGAGTCGGCAGGTTGGCGGGGTCGCCATCCACGGCAGTCGATCGCAAACGCGGTTCAATGACAAGATCGGTGAGCGCCCAGCCAAGTAGCACGATGAAAATCGCTGAGGCCGTCGTGAAATAAAAATTGTTGAGCGGATTGATGACGATGCTGGGGTCGACCAAGTGCGCCGCCGTCTGAGTTAAGCCGGCTAGCAGCGGATCGAGGCTCGACGGAACCCCCATGGTTGCACTGAATCCGCCAGACACGCCTGCAAAAGCCGCCGCGATACCCGCCAGTGGGTGACGCCCTGCCGCATAGAAAATCACTGCGCCAAGCGGTATGACCAGGACATAACCGGCGTCGACTGCCACGTGACTCAAAATACCGACGGCAATCAGGGCGGGCGTCAAAAGTTGGCGCGGCGTGACCGCCATTGCAGCGCGCAGCGTGGCATTGATAAACCCCGAGTGTTCGGCGACGCCAAGCCCAAGCATCGCAACCAGAACAACACCGAGTGGCGGAAAGCTCGTGAAGGTGCTCACCATGGTTGCCATGAAGGCGGTCAAAGATTGGCCTGCGAGCAGATCACGAATTTCAATCGGTTGGCCGCTGCGAGGGTCGATTTCGACGAAACTGAAGCGCGCAAGCACATTGCTGACCACCCAGGCGGTCACCATCAGAATCAAAAATAGCACTGCCGGATCCGGCAAGCGATTTCCAGCGCGCTCGACGACATCCAGGCTACGCGCGAGCCAACTCCGTTCAGCCATCGCTGTAATGCTCCATAAAGTAGTTATGTACCGTCAGTCTGTTTGCGGGCGTTTCTTCAGAAACTCCGGCACATCGACTGTCTTGATCGATCGTATCGGTTCCGGTTGTGGCTCACGCGACGGCCGCGGTTTGATTTCGGCAGCGGCTGGTCTAGACGCTTTCCAGCCAATTTCAACCAGCCAGCGTTGTTCCGTGGATGTACGAGACTTGATTGGCACGAAGCTGCAGGTGATTTGATGGCCCTTTTCGTCTCTGAGCAGCAGCGAGGAGCCGCGCCCGTTTTTCTGCTCGCTACGCGCGCGATCGATCTGTGAGTGATCAACCGTAAATTTGGCCAAGGTAGCCCAGAGGTCAAGGCCCGCGGCGTCACGTGATTCGGTGATACCGCCGAAACGCAGTTCGGGCAAGTCGAATACGGCGTAAGGGCCCAGCACTTCGCCCCACCCAGCCTGAGCGCTGACGGCGCGACCGGCATCATCGATGATCAGGGCCGTCCTATCTTCGCGTCTGGTAAAACTCGTCCAGATGGATTCGAGTATCGATTGCGAGTGCTCCGTGGGCTTGAGCAGGAATACCCACTGAGCGCCCGGCGTTTCGCTATCGACGCCACTGACGGAGATCTCGATTGCCAGCGCGCTTGCGCTGTCTGGAGTTTTCAGAAAGGCGTGGCGCGCCGAGGTGATGGCAACTGGCTGGGCATCGTGTAATCCGATCAGCCAATCCGACAGCCGAGGACTCGAGTCGGCGTCAACGGCCGATCCAATCAGACGTCGCGCCTCGGCATTCAGGTAAATCACGCGTAGCGCAGGATCAGTGACCACGCAGGCCACTGGCACGGCATGCATGGCAGAGACGAGCTCGCTGTTTTTCTGTGCAAGGCGTTTTGCTTGCTCCTGAACCAGTTCTGCATCGCGCTGGACTTGATTACGCACCTCTTCGAGTCGTAGAGCGAAGTAGGAAATGGCTTTGACGATGCCGCACAGCGAGAGTGCGAGCACGATCGACAAAGCCAACGGATCGTTATCGGAGAGACGAGCTTCCTCGCCCATCCAAACCTGTGGGATACGCAGCGCTAGCACGGCAGCTTGGATGCCAAAAATCACGGCAAGATGGGACGCGAATCTCGATCGCGTTCTTTTGGCGAGATTCATCGCTTCGACGGTTGCCCACGTCGCCGCGGCGCCATTACCAAAAGCAAAGGCCGTCGCTTGTGCTGCGATCGAGGCGTTGCTGAACAGGTAGCCGAGCAGAGCCATGAACACCAAAGAAAGCACGGCCAGTGCCACCATATAGTCGCGTAGGGCGAGCCTTTCGTTGTAGAGCGCTTTGAGGCTGAGCCCAAACAGGGCGAACGAAAGTGCCATGGCTGTCGAGCCCAGCACGAACGCCCGTGCATCCATTGGTTGACCGGCGCCGAGTAGCGGAGTGATGCCGGCAATCACGAACGCGAACAACCAGATTCGAGCGGAACGGTCGGGATTCGACACCGATAGCCATCCGACGATGCCGATTGTCAGGAACGAGAGGCTCGAGAGGAGCAGTACACCGTTGGCGGGCGTTGTGAGCATATCGGACGGGGACGTTACCAGACCGTCCGGGCGGGGTCATCCGAGAGGGCTCGGAGCCGCTCCCCCTCCGATGTCGAAACATCGGAGGGGGGTGTCGTTCGGCGATTACTTGTCGCCGAAGGAGTAGGTCGCCGTCAGACCAAACATCGCGCGGTCGCCTTGCGATGCGTTCGGGGAAAAGACGGAAGGACCTGCGACCATGGGCGGCTGGTTGATCGCCGTGGTGACGTACTTCTCGTCGAAAATATTGCGGCCCCAGAGCGCGACATCGAGCGGGCCGTGACGCAGACCCACGCGTGCGTTGAAGAGCGTGCGCGACGGGATCGTCGTCAAGCCGATAGTCAGGATGTTCGTTGCAGCCGTGTAGCTACCATCTGCACGAGCGTAGAACGACCAATCACCCGTGATCGGCGTGTCATATGCTGCGTAAATGCTCGCGAGTCTGTTGGGCGAGCGTGGCAGCGGCTTGCCCGAAACGTCAGGCAGGAGTCTGCCGCGGAACTCGAGGCTCGGACAGAAGCCGACCGCGGCCGCCGGGATCGCCGTGGATGAACCACCGCAATAGCGCAGCACACCCGCATCGACTGTGCCTTTGGCAAACTCGGTTGGCGTGTACGAATAAGTCATGCCTAACTGCCACTTCTCGGAAGCACGGTAGTTGAGCGAGAGCTCAACGCCTTTGGCCGTCGCGTCACCCACGTTCTGCACGAGGTTGGTGATGAGTGGGGCTGGCGGAGTCGCCGGGATCTGGATACCGGTGTAGTCGATGAAGAACAACACGACTTCAGAGCTCAAGCGACGCTCGAGCCACTGGGCTTTCCAACCGAGCTCGTAGGTCTTGTTCTCGGCGGGATCATAGGTCTGCAGTTGGACGGGAACCGCAGCATTGCCGGCAACCGCGTCGGTTTGACCATTAAAGTAACCGGAGATCACGCCCTTCGCCGCAGACGCGTAGAAGTGTTGATCTTCGCTCAGCGTGAAGTCGGCATGGGCGCGCCACGTCGTGTAGCTGAACTCACCCTTTTGCAAGGTATTTAGACCGATGACTTGGTTGTAGCGCTGACGGTCTTCCTTGTCGCGTCGCAGTTCCGCCCCGACGGTCCAGGCGTTGTTGATCTTGTATTCGACGAGACCGAAGAACGCAGTTTGCTTGTCTTCGCCGATGAAGCGCGACAAATCGACCATGTCGACGGTGGGGTTTTGCGATAGAGCGGCAACCGGATTCGAGGCGATGAAGAAGAAGTTGTCCGACTGCGGGCGCTCGCCCGGTGCGAGGCCTCGTGCGTCATACGAAAGACGGCCACGAGAGACGAACTCGTTTTTGCTGTAGAAGCCGCCGATGCCCCAGTTGAGGCTTTCGCCGACCTTGCCTTCGAGACGAAGCTCTTCGGTCAGCGTCTCGGTCGAACCCTTTCCGGAGCCGGTGAAGACCGGCAGTGCCTGCTGTCGCAGTACCACGGTCGGCGCCGTTGACCTCACGATGTTGAAGATGTTGCCTTGGCCGTTATTAGCGCCCAAGGAGTTGTCCGACGCGTTGTCGTTTTCAGCGTCGTAAATTGAGGTTTGGCTGGTGAGCTTTACGCCACCGAAATCGTACTCGAGATCGAGTGCAGCCAATGTCACTTCACGGGCGAAAGCGAGTGAATCCGGGTTCGCGGCAAGATCATTTTTGACCGGAACGTCACCGCAATAGGCTGACAACGGTCGACCCGCAGGGCCGCAATTGAGCGCCGGGACGATGTACATCGCGGTGGAATCACGAACGTCGTCTGTGTAGTACGCGAACGCGCGTGCGGTGAACTGGTCGTTCGGAGTGAACTCCAAAGAGCCGGAGAGGTTCTTGGTGTCGTAGCCACCGAGACCTGCGCTGGGTTCTGCCTTGTTGTCCCAGCTGCCGTCAAAAGAGTTGGTGCTGGCTGCGATACGGCCACGCAGCGTTTCGCCGAGCGGGCCTGAGAGCATGACGCGCATTTCACGACGTGCGTCGGTTCCCAGTGTTCCCGTGATCTTGGCTTTGAATTCGCGAGTCGGCGCCGCGGGCACAAAGTTGATCGCGCCATTAAAGGCATTGCGACCATAAAGCGCCGATTGCGGACCTTTGACGACTTCGATGCGATCGAGGTCCAGGATTTCGAGGTTCGAGGCGCTCGTATTCGATAGGTAAACACCGCCGTAAAAGATGGCGACGTTTCGATCGGGGCTGTTCAGGTTGGTTTGCGAGATACCGCGGATGACCGGAGTACCGAGCTGGTTCTGGATGGCATCGAAGTAGGTGAGGCCCGGTGTGAACAGCGCGACGTCATATAGGTCGCGTACGCCTTTAGCTTCGATGTCTTCGCTCGTCAGCACCGAAACCGCCACAGGCGTTTCGATCAGCGTTTCGGCTCGCTTACGTGCCGTGACGATGATTTCTTCGAGTCCGGCCATCGAGGCCGAGTCTTGGGCTACCGAAGTGCCCATTCCGCCGAGACACAGGGCGGTTGCCGCCAGTGTCGAGCAGGAGATTTTTCTAATAAGCATATCGCCCGTTCCTCCAGTTTTTAGAATCACACTGTCTCTCGACCCCCGCGTAGAGATGACAGTGCCGTGAAACTACCATCCGCCCGGCAGACCTCACTTGGCCGAGGATTGGCAAAGTGACCGGTTATTCCAATATTGGAATTCAAAAGGTGCTACATCTTCTCTTTGGACACGACTCGGGGGTAGGTTGATGCAGGGGTCATCGAGAACGGTGGGCAGGGTTCTGCAAGTGCTCGAGCAATTCAGTGTGTCGCCGCATCCGCTTACGAACGGGGAGATTGCCGCGCGTTTGCGTGTGCCCGCCTCGAGCATGCATCGGCTACTGCAAAAGTTGACTCAACTCGGCTTTCTCGACATCGACGCTGATTCGGCGAGCTACGCCATCAGTCCGACGCTCAGTGGGCTCGGTCGACGCCTTGCCGATATTGGCGGTTATCTACCGCCCTTGAGAACGACCATGTCGGCACTCCGTGCGCACACGGGTGGCACGGTCAGCATCTGGTTGCCGGCGGGTGTGCATATGCGCCTCTCGGCGATTTTGCTCGGTCGTGTGCCGGGCACCAGTACCAATACGCTCGGGGAATTAGTTGAGCCGTTTTCGACACCCGGGCTCGCGATGGCTACGACCTACTCGCGAGAGCAACTGAGTCACTTGACCCAAGCGGCGCGTCGGCGCGGTGTGCAGTTGGGACGACGATTTCGAACCATGCGCGATATCACGAGCGCGGTACAGCAGGTTTCAAAGCGCGGCTATGCGGTTGGTTTCAACCTCCGCTCGGATGGTTGGGGCATCATCGCCTGGCCCGTACCTATGAGTGCTGATCAGCAGCGACATGGTGTGATCGCGGTCGGTATGCATGTCCCCGAGTTACGCAGTCGGGAGCAAGAGATTGCCGCTTTCGCCGAACGTTTATTGCAGCGTTATCGGAAGGAGCTGCGTGCCTATGCAGGCGATGAGTTTGACGGAGGGTATGGGTGAGGATCGATCGACGCCAAGGTGTTTTCTTGATGCTGGCTGGCGCCATCTCGAGTGGGTTGTCGCAAGCTCGGCAGTTATCGCGCGAGACGTTACACGCAGTCGATGGCCGCTCGATTCAGGTCGATATCTGGCGCCCGAGCGGAAAAGTAATCGGGCGTATTCACTTTTCTCACGGCGCGGCGTCCTCGCCTTGGAAGTACTCGAGGCTGCTCGAGCCCCTCTGTGATTTAGGTTACGAAATCTGGGCTCCGCTCCACGTTGACTCCACCGAGCATCCGTTAACGACTCAATTCAAAGGCATGGCCAGTTGGGCGGCGCGTTTGCAGGATATGCACGCACTGTCTTTGACGATAGATTCTCGTTATATTGCGATGGGTCATAGCTACGGCGCGCTGATTTCTTTGACGTTAGGTGGGGCGAGGCCGTCTGCGCCAATAGAATTAGCGGGACAGCTAAGAGATTTGCGTGTAAGTGCAGTCGTGGCTCTATCGCCGCCCGGACCCATTACGGGATTCGTCGACTCTGCTGCGTATTCATCGCTCGATGTGCCTGCGCTGATTCAGACCGGAGATCGTGATATTCCGCTAGGTCTGGCGGGCGCACGCTGGCAGGATCATCTGGTTGCCTATGATGCGGCGAGCGCGAATGGATCGCGATATGCGCTCGTGCTTGAGGGTGTTGACCATTATTTTGGTAGTGCGATTTGTCGGCCGGAACTGCCTGTGCCGCCACAGCTCTCCATGTTGTTGAGCACAGTGGAGATCATCGAGCTCTTTCTTGCAGCCCATGCCTCTGGCGATGGTTCAACTGCGTTAACCGCGCGATCTGAATTGGGGAAAAGGCTCGCCTCGGAAGGCGCCGTGAGACTCACTCGGAAATAACTTTAGTCTGGAGATCGTATGCGTTCGTTCTCGATGGTCTGTTGTTTGTTGCTGTTGATGGGTACATCGGCCTTCGCCGCAGAGGGTGAGCCATTGACCTTGGCCGAGTTACGCGCGAAATATGCCGATCCGGTCGGGAAGATCGCCGTGATCGGCGGTGTCGAGGTCTACTACAAGGACGAAGGTGCGGGACCCGCCATCTTGATGGTGCACGGCTCGCAAAGCACGTTGAAGACTTGGGACTTCATCGCGCCTCGACTTACGGATCGATATCGAGTGATTCGCTACGACGTGCCGGCGCAGGGGCTCTCCGGGACGGTGACGGATGAACACATGCGCCGACTACAGCCTGTCGATATCGCCGAGGGTTTGCTCGCACAGCTCGGAGTGGACAAGGTGACTTTCGTTGGCGTTTCCAGCGGAGGAACACTCGGCGTGTATTTGGCGGCAAAGCGACCCGAGATGGTCGAGCGCCTCGTCTTGTCAAACGCGCCCGCCGATACGGTGACGACCGGGCACCTACCGCCGTCAGAGGAGTTTCAAGAGCAGCAGCGCATCGCCAAAGAAACCGGGCTGCGAAATCGAAATTATTGGAGCGCATTTCTTGATTATTTTAGTGGCGATCCGGCGAGGCTCTCGGCCGATATCCGTGAGCAGTATTACGACTTCAATCGGCGCGCCCCCGAGCCGCATCTGATCGGCCTTGTAGCGAAGGTCGCTGACCAGGAAAAAGCCAAAGCGGCGATGAAAGCCGTCAAGGCCCCAACCCTATTGATCTGGGGGGCCAAAGATTTGTTATTGCCGGTGCCTGCTGGGAAAGCGCTTGCCGGGTATCTCAGTGGTACGGATGTATCGATGATGGTGATGCCGGATGTGGGTCACTATCCGCCCCTCGAATCGCCCGAGCGGTTTGCAAAAATCTTAGAGGCCTATATGGAAGCGGCCACGCCCTGAGTTAGAGCGTGGCCGACTTCGGCGTCAATGTCGGCGCAGCGCTGGCCTTTTATTTGGGTTTCGCTGGCTTCTGGGTGCGCGCGTAGTTCTCGAGGCTCGAGTAACTAGGGTCAACCCATTTTTCGGGCGCCACCGTGTATTGCGGGAAACGTTCGCGAACGCGTTTCGCAACGGGGGCCGGTACTGAATCGACGCTCGGCACGGAGCTGAACGTGCCGGCGTAGACGATGTGCCCGGGCGCCGTACCCATTAGCATCCATGGCAACCAAGGCGTGATTCGGTTCCAGACACCCGTATGCGGCATATGGGTGAGCGCATCGTTCTCGATGTCCTCGCGTCGAATCGAGTAGCGGAAGAGTTCCGATACACGATTCATGGGGCCAGCTGACTCACGTACCCAAATGGCCGGATCGAGCTTGTTGCGGTAGTAGAGGTGGATGTCACTCGTCAGCACAACCGTGTCGTCGTTGAGCAAGGTCCAGTTACGAATAAGCGGACGGCGCGGCGGCTTGGCCGTGTTGAGGCCGCCATAGCTCGGCGGATCCGGAAAGTGGTCGGAGATGACGTAGTTGAAAGGGTCATTGGCAACATCGACCACCGCCACCTCTTCATTGGTGTAGGGGTTGAGCCAAGAATCCATCAACTCACCGGTATTTAAATCTCGATAGAAGATCAGTTCGCGGCAGAGGCGTTGGTAGTCGCCATTCTCTTGCTTCAGAACCCGGATCGACGAGAACACCTCGAAGCCGAACAGAGCGCGGACCGCTTCGTTATCGCGCACGCCCATGACGGTGCCGGTGACATAGCCATTCACATACTTGCCGGGCGCGGTGTCGCCCTCGATCTTGGCCGACGTTTCGCGATTCCAGATCGGATCGTTGAATCGAGCTTTCAGTTCATCGGTGGAGAGACGATAGCCACGCTTGGCCGGGTGAGCCGCCGAGGCGCTGCCGACGAGCGAGACGCCGGCCGCGATGCCTGCGGCACCGGCTCCCATGGTGGAGGTCATGAATTCGCGACGAGTCTTCTGGGTCACAGGCAGGCTCCGGGTGGTCAGTCGGGATAGACCGCTCGAAACTAGCAGGCGACTTGGCAAGGACCACCTAAGGATTGGTGCGCGAACCACGGGTTGGATATCGACTTAGCGTTCGATTGTTGCGCTCAAGCAACATCGATGCCCTCGCTGCAACAATTTCGTTGATTCTCGGTTCCAGTTGCGCATAATCCGGGGTCAGGTTTGTTCCAATCACTTGCGGAGGGGACTTCATGTCTCAGCAATTGCACGTTTCTTCGGCGGTTCGTCAGGCCATCCTGACGAGCGCCATTGGCGCCATGGCGATCACTGCCACTGCGCCCGTCCAAGCCCAAGAGGCCGATGCGGCTCTCGATGAGGTCGTCGTCACCGGTTCGCGTATCGCCAAGCGCGATGCTGTCGCCGAGAGCCCGATTCTGTCGGTCGATCAGGATGCGATCGTCGAGAGCGGTTACACGACGGTTGAACAGTACCTGAACACGCTGCCGCAGATCGTCCCGAGCTCGAGCTCGCAGTCGAATAACCCGAGCAACGGCGGCCGTGCGGTCATCGACCTGCGTGGCCTCGGTTCGGGTCGTAACCTCGTGCTCGTCGACGGTCGTCGCGCGATGGGTTCGACCAGCGCCGGCACGGTGGACATCAACACGATCCCGGCTGCTCTCATCGAGCGCGTCGAGATCATCACCGGTGGCGCGGCTGCGACCTACGGCCCGGACGCCGTGTCGGGTGTCGTCAACTTCATCATGAAGAAGGACTTTGATGGCCTCGCGATCAACTCGCAGTACCGCCTGACGGAAGAAGAGGATGGTCAGGAGTGGGGCTCGGACATCACGATGGGCGGCAAGTTCGCCGATGGTCGCGGCAGCGCGGTATTCAATGCCAGCTACTTCAGCCGTGATGCCATCTACAAGGGTGCGCGTGGTTTCGCCGCTCAGGCGAGCAGCTCGACCTCCATTTTCCCGGGCGGCTCTTGGAACCCTGGTACGGCGACGCCGTCACAGGCAGCGGTCGACGCGCTCTTCGGCCCCAACAAGTGCAACACCAACGGTGGCTCCTCAGGCTTTGGTTTCAACCCGGATGGCTCGCTGTTCTGCACTGGTGTTGGTGGAAACTCAACCCGCAACGTGGTCGGCTATACCGGTCCCGAGAGCGACATCGCGACATCGTTTTTCCCGGATTTCTTTTCGTACAACTTCGAGCCGGCGAACATTCTCGTGTTGCCGATGGAGCGCTGGAGCCTGTACTCCAACATCGAGCTTGAGATCAACGACAAGTTCAAGCCGTACGCGCGCATCATTTATACGAACTACAACGCACTGCAGGAACTCGCGCCGACGCCCGCCGGTGGCACGACGGGGTTCACTGTTCCGGTGACCAACCCGTTCATCCCGGCTTCCCTGAAGCCGCTCTTGGCATCGCGCGCTGCGCCGACTGCCCCGATTGCTTTCTCCAAGCGTTTCAATACGCTCGGCGGTCGCACGGGTTTCAACACCCACGACGTGTGGCAGCTGGTCTCGGGCGCGTCGGGCGATATCGCCGGCTCGTGGAACTACGACGTCTACGCAACCTACGGCCGCTCGGTCAACGCGGAAATTCAGGGCGGAAACGTTCGTCGCGATCGCACGCAGCAATTGCTGGATGCCGCCGATGGCGGTCGTTCGCTCTGTGCTGGCGGCTTGAACCTCTTCGGCAATGCTGAGATCAGCAAGGCTTGCCGCGATTACATCAGCCTCGAGGCCAAGAACCTGACGGTGATCGAGCAGGCTGTGGTCGAAGCAACGGCAACCGGCGATCTCTTCGAGATCTCGGCGGGCACCGTGCAGGCGGCCGTGGGCGCGAGCTACCGTGAACTCGACTTCGACTTCAAGCCCGATGGTGGCTTGCAGCCGGGTCTGGTCGCGGGCTTCAACCAGCAGCTCCCGGTGACGGGCTTCTTGAACTTCAAGGATCTCTTCGCCGAAGTGTCGGTTCCGCTCGTCAAGGATCTGCCGTTCGCGCAGTCGATTTCTTTGACGGCTGGCTGGCGTCTGACCGAGAACAACCGCTCGGGTGATGACACCACTTGGAAGGCCACCTTGGATTGGGCAGTGAACGATTCACTGCGCTTCCGCGGTGGCGTGCAACATGCCGTGCGTGCGCCCAGCATCGGTGAGTTGTTCTCACCGCAGCTGAACAACTTCCCGACCTTCACCAACCAAGATCCTTGCAACACGACGGGCGCCATTGCGGCGACGTATCGCAATGGTCCGAACGCTGCGCAGGTCCGCGCGCTTTGCACGGCTCAATCAGCTGTGGCTGGTACGGCTACCTACGTGCAGCCCTCGGGTCAGGCTACCGGTATCACCGGCGGCAACCCGAACCTCGCACCGGAGTTGGCTGACTCGTTCACCTTGGGCTTCGTTGCGAACAAATTCGAAGCGGACTGGTTGCAGCGCAGCTTCGTGACCCTCGACTACTGGTCGATCGAGCTCGAGGATGTGATCAGCGCGGTGGGCGCTTCGACGATCGTGCAGCGTTGCTTCAACCGCGACAATGCGAACCCGACGTACGATGTGAACAACGAGTGGTGCAAACTCTTCAAGCGCGACCCGAACCTCGGTGGCGTTATCGATCTGTTGCAGCTCTCGCGTAACCAGTCGTTCACCAACACGAGCGGCGTCGATCTGACGTTCGCTTGGGGTTCGGAGCTTGGCGGTACGGGCGGCACGCTCGACTTCAACGTCGTGACGACCTGGATCGAGAAGTACGAGAGCCAGACCACGAACGTCGATCCGGTCAACGACTTTGTCGGCACGATCGGTTCGGGTACCGGCAGCTCCACTCCTGAGTGGAAGATGTCGATCGGCACGACCTACACCCGCGGTCCGGTGCAGCTGCAGCTGACCTCCCGCTACATCGATTCGATGGTTCATGCGAACACCGTGACCGGTGGTTCGCCGACCTCGAACACCGGTGTGCCGGCCACGTGGTACTTTGACTTGACGGGTCGTTACGAGCTGGCCGGTGGTTTGACCCTCCGCGCCGGTATCAACAACCTGACCAACCAAGAGCCGCGCATCTATACGCCGAACGTGCAGGCCAACACCGATCCGTCGTTGTATGACGTGCTCGGTCGTCGCGCCTTCGTGAGCGTCGATCTGCGTCTCTGATCGTCAGAGCATTGAGCTGAGAAAGCGGCGCGAGGGCAACCTCGCGCCGTTTTTTTTTGGCGGAGGCTTAACGACCCGGGACGGCGTCGAAGGCGATGGTGAGCCGCGAATCTCGACCGTGAAAGGGCACTGTGCCGTGCCAGATATAGGATGGAAACAGGACAAGCTCTCCCGCGACGGGCTCGATGACCTTTCGCGGCGCTAACGTCACGCCGTATTCATCGCTCGGTTGACCAAATTGTAGGCAACCGGCCGTTGGATCACTCGCCGATTTCGTCGGTAGGGAAATATAGTAAGCCGAGCTGATCCAACCTTCCTGATGGAAGTGATTGACGTGCTTGCCACCGTCTTTGAGTAGCACCGACCACGATCCTGCAAACCGAATCGCCTCGCTGCGTCTGGCAAGGAAAGGATGACGATCGTTTTTTGGCAGCGCATCGAGATAAGTGGCGAGTGCCGTGATGATCGCTGCACGGGTTTGATTGAGAACGTCGATATTTCTTCCGAGCAAATTGCCGGAAGTCTGGGTGCCATTTCTGAGACTTTGTCGCAACGGTTCGCGCTGCGTCAGGTGTATCGAGCGTAGATACTCTTCGAGTGCAGCGAGATGATCGTCGCGCAGCTTAATTCGCCAGATGAGCTGATCGTAGTCGCAGAGCCAGTGTTCACGCGGGTCATCAAGCAGGCGCCAAGCGATGCTTTGTGTCGCGAGTAGGGCTTGATCGAGCGGCGTTTTGAGCAGCGCATCATCCAGCACCGCGCTCGCTCTGGCGGGGTCTTGGTGGGCGATCAGCGCCTTCGCCAAGGCTTCAGCGAGTCGCGGCTGCTCGAGCCAGGCTTTGGGAGATCGAGCCAATACCTTTAGGGCCTCGTCAGACAGCCGCAGTTTCAATAGTGTTTGGACGTGCAATGCCGCGAGCGTCGGCTCGTCGCTGCGGGCTCGCAACTCATTAACGAGACGCAAAGTCTCATCGTGTCGCCCTGACGAAAACAGCGCCGACGCAAAGGCAGTCTGCAATGCCGAGTTCTCAGGGAAGTTTTCGATCGCTTGTCGGAAGGGTGCCAGCGCTTCGTCGATGGGGCTGCCCTGCTCGAAGAGCATTTCGTAACGCATCGTATGAGCGGGAACGTATTCGGGTGAATGCGATAGCAGCTCGTCGACTTTGCCGATGGCCTGGCTGATATCGCCGAGATCGAAATGCGCACTGGCCTCGGCATCGAGTAGCTCGACGGCCGCGAAGCCAGCGCGACGTGCTTGTTCATAGCATTGCAGTGCCAACGACGGGTTGCCGCGCAAACGAGCGATGACCCCAAGTGCAGTCCATGTCTTGCCATTCTTGGGATCGAGCTTGATAGCGCGCTCAAGCGCAGCGGAGGCTTGCTCTAGATCGCCCTGCATGCGCAGCGCTACACCGAGGCCATGCCAGAGCGCCGCCATGGCGTTGTTTTTCTTGATGGCGGCCGTAAACGCATCGATGGCTTCTTCGGACTTGCCTTGCTCGAGTAAGGTCAGACCGAGATTCAGCAGTAGTTCCGGTGAGTCCGGATTCAACTCGAGTGCACGGAGATAGGTGTCTACCGAGCGTTGTCGATCGCCCATCTGTGAGAGCAGATTCGCCAAGTTACCGGCGATCGTCGCGTTGAGCGGATCTAGACGTTGAGCGCTTTGGAATGCCGTGATGGCCGCGGAAAAATTGCCGAGTCGCTTTTGGCACAGGGCGAGCAAATGAGCCGCATCGACCGACTCCGGATGTCGTTCGAAGACGCCTGTGACGATGATGGCAGCCTCAGTGGCCTTTGCTTCGTTCAGGAGCCTGAGTGCCTCGATCAAATCACGCTGGGCGCTGGCATCGAGTGTCATGGCGCGCGAATCGGCTCCACTTTGAGCTCCCGTACGACGCCCTCCAGATTCAGTCGAAAGCCGCCGATCATCCCGGTGGTGATGATGCCTTTATAGGTCTTTCTCGGATCGAGACGCGATCGGGCAGGGGATGCGACGGTTTCTCCCCAGACCGTGCCGGTCGCAGTCGTGAAAACACCCTTACCTTCCTGGTCGTAACGAATCGATATCAGCTCGACATCGAGCCGAACGGCATCGGATTTTTTGAGAACGCGCTCTGCGACGATGCTCTCGGTGGTGACGCGGTCGGTTGCGACTCGTTCAGGTGCTTTGTAGTTCACCTTCGATTCGCGGACAACGCCCTTGGCTTCCAGTTCTGCGAGAGCCAAGGCCAGCGCGGCTCTATCCGTCACCTCAAGCGTGATCGTCGCCCTCTCCGAAGGCGGCTCTGCTACTGCGCCGAGCGGCAGAAGCAACAACAGGGCGCTGACGCCACATCGTGCGAGGTATTGGAAGATCGACATTCGTTCAGGATTCCATGTCGGTCAGTGGTAATCGCCACTGCGCCAAGTGACGACTGTTATCGTGGTTCCAAGGGTGGAAGCCAGGCCGATACCAGGATAAATACGTTCGCCACACTCTCCGGAACAACCCCGGCTTGCCCCAAAGAAACCCGCGTATGGCACGACGGGCATGCGATTCGGAAAACCCATCTGCGACTAATAGCCGAGTGGCATGACTTGCGATATTGCGACTGAATTGCCAAGTGATATACGCCATCGACCAGGTCCGCAGCAGATAGCGCTTGGTCGGCGACCAGTGCTTCGTGACCTCTAAAAAGACATCGAAGGCGACCGCTTTGTGCTCGGTCTCTTCGACCGCATGCCAATCCCACAATTTCTTGATCGTCGGGTCAGTGTTGTTGAATAGATCCGGTTGCCTCAGATGCTGATCCGCCAAGATCGCCGTGAAATGCTCTAGTGCGATCGTCGAGAGCAACATGGCATACGGACCGCGTGAGCGGGTGAAACGGATCCGCTCGCGGACATGTTCCAGAATCTCGTCGACCGGGTAGTGATTTTTATCCAGCAGGCCATTCAGGGCGTGATGCTCGCGCGAGTGCATCGCCTCCTGTGCGAGGAACTGCCGGACATCGTCGGCGAGTTTGCCTGACAACCCTTTCCGAAAATGTCGCACCGCATCCATGAACAGCTTCTCGCCGTCTGGGAAGGTGAGCGATAGCGCGTTCATCACGGCGGTGCCCACGGGGTCGCCCCCCAGCCAATGACGCTGAGTCACTTGAGAGAGATCAAAATGAAGATCTCTCGGCTCGATTGACAGGCTTGTCGGGGTCGGTTGCATCATGGATTGAGTTTAGCTCGCAGCGCGGAGCTCAGCATCTCGAAGAGCGCTCGCTCGAGGGAGTCGAAGCTGCGTGCTACCGGATCGGGCGATTCGGGGTAGTAGACGACGAGTCGCTCGCCGCCGCCAGTGCGAGCAATAGGGAACGTCGACGTGGCATAGCGAACTCCTCTGTCATCATCTGGTACTCAGTATACTGCCGCTGAGTCGGGCCAGGTCTGCCCAAGCAAAAGATGAGAGAAATATCATGAGTGACGAAGCCACCTACGTGCCCCCGAGGGTCTGGTCTTGGAGTGCTGGTAACGGTGGCAAGTTTGCGCATATCAATCGCCCGACGGCCGGCGCCCGACAAGAGCAGGATTTGCCGCGAGGCGCTCATCCTTTGCAGCTTTATTCATTGGCCACTCCAAACGGCGTCAAAGTGACCGTGATGCTCGAGGAATTGCTGGCTGAGGGCTACCATGGCGCTGAATATGATGCTTGGCTGATTGATATCCAAACGGGCGATCAATTCGGTAGCGGCTTCGTTGCGATCAACCCGAACTCGAAGATCCCGGCTTTGCTCGATGTGAGCGGCGCAGATCCGATCCGCGTTTTTGAATCCGGTGCGATCCTGTTGTACTTGGCAGAAAAATTCGATCGCTTTCTGCCCTCGCTGCAGCAACCAGCCCTTCGTGCAGAGTGCCTTTCTTGGCTGTTCTGGCAAATGAGCTCGGCGCCTTATTTGGGCGGTGGATTTGGACATTTTTACGCCTATGCTCCACAGAAATGGCAATACCCCATCGATCGCTATGCGATGGAAGTGAAGCGCCAGCTAGATGTACTCGATCAGCGTCTTGCCGATCGACGATTTCTTTGCGATGACAACTATACGATCGCCGATATCGCCATCTTCCCGTGGTATGGTGCACTCGTGCTCGGTGAGCTCTACGGTGCGGCAGAGTTTTTGGATGTCGCGAGTTATCGGCATGTCATGCGATGGGCTCAAGAAATCGTAGCTCGACCCGCGGTCCAGCGAGGGCGTCGCGTCAATCGCAGCTGGGGGCCTGAAGAATTACGCGTCCCCGAGCGTCATTCCGCTGCGGACATTTCTTAGCTCACGGTTACGGGCACGCCGTTCAGAGCGGCGTTGCCGCATAGTGAGTCGAGGTGCTGTTCGTCAGTGAGATCGTTGACGCTGACGCCCGGATGCGCCCGCGCAACGTCGAGTTTGATCCCTTCGCGATCATGGCCCCAGCCGTGCGGAAGACTGACCACACCCGGTGCGATCTCGTCTGTGATTTCGAGCTCGGCGTGAACTGATCCGACTCGTGAGGTGACGGTCACCATGGCACCGTTCTCTAGGTGTCGGGCGGACGCATCGATCGGGTTCATGAGTAGCGTGCAGCGATTCGGTCCTTTGACGAAACGCCGGCTGTTATGTAGCCATGAGTTGTTGGTGCGCAGGTCGCGTCTGCCGATCAAACTCAGCGTCGAAGTATTGACCGACGCCTCTGTTGCGCTCTGGTGCAGTCGTTCCAGATCCTTGCGAAATATTGGTGGCACTAGTGTGATCATCTTGTCGCGAGTGAAGAGCCGATTCGGCAAGCAGGGCTTAAGTGGGCCAAGATCGATCCCGTGAGGTGCCGCTGCCACTTTCGCGAGCGTCAGTCCTTTGCCGATGGGATTCCAGCGGGCTCCGTACGGTCCAAAACGCAAGCCCAGTGCAATCGCACGTTTCGGCGTGAGCCACTTTGCACGCAGGCGTTCGAGCCATGGTCGCTTACGGGATGGATCTGCCGCTTCGATATGCTCAACCAGCTGATCAAAGATCTGCCAATCATGCATCGAATTGGGGCTGGGCTTCAGTAGCGCGTCTGCATACTTAGTGGTGTTTCGAATCGCGAGCGCGTGGAAAATCAGATCGTAATGATCTCGTTCAAGACCAAACGTAGGCGGCAAGATGTAATGCGCATGACGTGTGGTTTCGTTGATATAAATGTCGATCGAGACCATGAAGTCGAGCTGCGCGAGCGCACGGTCGAGTTGACGTCCGTTAGGCGTCGAGAGCACCGGATTTCCGGCTGCCGTGACCAACGCTTTGATTTGACCATCGCCGGGCGTCAGAATTTCTTCGGCAAGAGCGGCCACCGGGAATTCGCCGCCAAACTCTGGTAGCGCTCGCACTCGGGTGCGTCGTCGATCGAAGGAGCCTCGCTGCCCCATCGCGCTCGATAGGCCGAGTGCATCGAAGGCCGGGCGCGTGAACATGGCGCCGCCCGGTCGATCGAGATTGCCTGTGACGATGTTGAGGGCTTGGATCAGCCACTGGCAGAGGGCGCCAAATTCCTGAGTCGAGACGCCCATGCGACCGTAGCAAACAGCGCTCTCCGCGCGCGCAAAGCGACGAGCGAGTTCTCGTATTTGATGGGTATCGATTTGAGTGTGCTTGGCCGCAACCTCGGGCGTGAAAGGCGCCACTAACGCCTTTAGCTCGTCCAGCCCCGTCGTGACACTGGAGAGATGGTCGAGCGTGTTGAGTTTCTCGTCAAAAATGACTTGCAGCAGAGCGAGCAATAACCAGGCGTCCGTGCCGGGCTTGATGAAGAGATGTTGATCCGCAACGTCTGCGGTCTCGGTGCGTCGGGGATCGACGACGACGAGTTGACCATGTCGTTTTCGTAAATCTTTGAGGCGACGCGCGAGATCGGGTGCGGTCATCAAGCTGCCATTGGAGACCAGCGGATTGCCACCGATCACCAACAGAAACTGCGTTCGATCGACATCGGGAATCGGGAGCAGAAGCTGATGCCCAAAGAGCTGTAGTGACGCAAAGTGGTGCGGCAGCTGATCGACCGAGGTGGCCGAATAGCGATGAATACTTCGCAAAGAGCGCGCGAGCGTTGCGCCACCGAGCAGGGCGCTATAGCTATGTACCTGCGGATTGCCGAAGTACGTTGCCACTGCGTTTTTGCCGTGCTCGCGTTGTAGCGCTACCAAGCGTGCGGCGATATCGCGGAAGGCTTCCCTCCAGCTGACCTCAACCCATCCATCGGCCGTGCGTTTGACCGGATGACGAAGCCGGTTAGGGTCTTCGTGGACGTCTTTGAGACCGAGTGCCTTGGGGCAAATATGGCCGCGACTAAAAGGATCTTGTTCGTCACCTTTGATGGAGGTGATGTGTCCGTCGCGAGTTTCGACCACCACGCCGCACATGGCCTCGCACAGATGGCAGTTTCGATAATGCATGTTGGGCAGTCTACGCCGGGATGGTTCAGAATGGGCCCATGCCGGCGCCCCTCCGTATGTCAACGCTATCGCGAGTTTTCGCAACCCTCAGCTTGTCACTGTTACTGGTCGGTTGCTCACGCGAGACGGCGACGCGTCTTGAGGCTGCCGCACCACCGGCCTGTATCGGTGGCGCTTCGATCGGAGGGCAGATTCGAATCGAGGGCGGGCGCGTGTCGCGTGGCGACATCGCTTTCCGTGAGGAGGAGCGCGTCGGCGGCGAGGGTGAGGTTGCTGCCTTCGAAATCGATGTCACTGAAGTGACCCACGGTCAGTTTGCCGAGTTCATACGGGCAAGCGGATACGTGACCGTTGCAGAGCGACTGGGGCCCGACGGTCAGCCCCTGGGCGCGGCGGTCTTTGATCGAAGCACGGGGCAGTGGCGTATTGATCCGAAGGCGAATTGGCGATCACCCATGGGCGAGGGGTCGACCGCGAGAGATGACGAGCCGGTGGTTGCCGTGGCTTACGAGGATGCGGAGGCTTATGCAGGCTGGCGTGGGCGACGCCTGCCGACCGAACTCGAGTGGGAGCGCGCGTCTCGCGGCGATCTGCCGGTGTCTGCCGAGATGGAAGCCGAGCGACGCGATGCGAGTGGTCGCTGGTTGGCCAATAGCTGGCAAGGGGCTTTCCCGGCGCTCGATAACGGAGCGGATGGTTACGTCGGGCTTGCGCCCGTCGGTTGCTTTGCCCCCAATCGCGCGGGTGCATACGACATGGTGGGTAACGCCTGGGAATGGACCTCCGACTGGTACTCGCCGGTTCTCGCGCCGGCCACTCAAGAGCAGTCGAGTGCGGCGGATCCGGAGCGCTTGGGTAAGCGTACGATCAAAGGCGGCTCGCATTTGTGCTCGAGCGACTTTTGCGCGCGTTACCGATCGGGATCGAGGCAACCTGCTGATGCGGGGCTTGGGACCTCACATATCGGATTCAGAACGGTCAAAGAAATCAAGAGAGAGAATGCGTCATGAGTGAAACATCGCGTCGCTCGTTGTTGAAACTCCTGGGGGCTGGCGTCGGATTTGCGTCGCTACCGTTTGCACCTGCCTTTGCCAATGTGCCGGCTGCTGTTGGTCAACGCGGTTATGCCAAGGGGCCCTACGGCTTGGTGCACTTCAACGATACCCAGACGGGTACGGGTGTGCCGATGGTCTTATTGCATCAGGCGCCCATGTCGCATCGACAGTTCGATGCGGTCTATGGCTTGCTGAGTCAACGCGGAGTTCGTGCGATCGGGATCGATACCCCGGGATTTGGCATGTCTGATCCGACGCCATTCGTGCCTCAGGTAGCCGATTGGGCAAGCTCGATCATCGCCGTGCTCGATCACTTGAAGATCGCGCGTGCCGACATGGTTGGGCACCACACGGGCTCTTTGATTGCGACCGAAGTGTCGCTGCAGTTTCCGAAGCGGGTACGCAAGGTGGTCCTGAACGGACCGTTTCCGATTACCGAGACCGAGCGCAAGTTATTCCTAGACGATTTGCAGAAAAGCGAAGTCGACTTCGAATATCGAGCTGACGGCAGTCACCTGCAGGAGAGTTTCGTCAAGCGCAGCAAATTCTTTGGGCCAGGCGCGGACCCTCGGCACATCACGCGCATTCAGGTCGAGAAGTTTCAGGGCTTTGGGCCTTTTTGGTACGGACATAACGCAGCATACCGATACGATCATGCGAGGACTTTGCCTCGTATGACACACCCCACGTTGATCCTGACCAACACGGGCGATATGGCCTACCCGATGGCGCAGCGGGCACATCAACTGCGCCCTGATATGGCCTATGTGGAGCTGTCAGGCGGTAACGTTGATATCGTCGATCAAGCGCCGGAGGCTTGGGTCGAAGCGGTCGTTGCGTTTACGCAGCGAGACTGACGACGACCCGATTGTCTGGGCCGATGTCCGATATATCCAGTTTTACCCCGAGTACGGCTGCATAGCCCTCGATGCGCGGCTTCAACCACTGACGATGAACTTCGTCGTCGGTTAGGTCGAACTGACCGATACGCCGCGAGATGGCGAGCACCTTGCTGAAGGGAAAGGTGAAGCTGCGCTTACCAGGCTCGCTTTTGAGATCCAGACAAAGTTGATACAAGCAGGTCGTGCGATCAAAGATGCCAGCCAGAGCAATCTCTTTCTCGCCGGTTTTCTCGATCATGCCTTTGAGACGTTGCAACATCGGCTGCATGGTTTGGATGTCGTGCGCCACGTAGTCCGACATCACACCGGCATTTTTCGCGAATTGAACCGAGGTCAAATGCATTTTGACTAAGGCATCGTTCATGTCGTGTTGATATGGTGCCGTATCTTTGAGCGTACGAATGGCCATCGAAACGGCATCGCCTAAGAGTTTTTCGCGACCCTCGAAGCCACTCGACGTGGCGAGCATGGCTGCCATGCTCTGGGGGGCGCCGCCACCCGCTAGCATCGCTTTGACCCAAGGCGGCGGACCTCCGCCTGAACCTGGCGTACCGCTTGCCCCTGCGCTGGCCATCATTTTTTTCATCAGCCAGCCGATGAGGCGACTTTTGAGAGTTTTGCGAGGTTGTTGCGACATCACGGCATCTCCTGAGCATGGCCCGAGTCGTAGAGCAGTTCGAATTCTTCGATCCAAAAAGGCATGTCGGTTGAAACCGCCAAACCAAACGGCGCCAGATGGCCGTTCCAGTACTGCGTGTGCAAGGGAACCCAGACTGCAGGGTCTCGCACTGGGGAGCCATCGATCACCGTGTGTTCAGCGCGGACGGCTCCGAAAACGGCGCTATCGACTCGCGTCACGCGAACGAGCAACGTCGGCGTTCCATCCATATCGACCAAGACGAGATGATTGCCGACCGCCGGCGCGGGGGTTGCAGTTCGCTCGACGATCCACGGCAGCGTGAAAGTGCCGCGCTTATCGCCGATTCGAATCAACTGAAAAATCGAGTGTGTGCTGTCTTGATCGAGGCCGATCCAACGGGGTTCTAGTCGCGCGCCGTCGAGATCCAGTGAGGGCTTGGCAGCCTTGGCCGCCACGCGGAAAGCCTCGAGTGCCGCGGCAGACGGCGCGATAGCAGGTGACGGAAGATAGTTTGACATTGATGTCACTGTAGCCGCTAAACGTGGCGCAGCCAACGGGGGTTCATATGCTTTGTCCGAAGGGTAAAACATGGGCTTGGGTTTTGATGTGCGCGCTGCCTAGTGCATGGGCGGGTCCGCAATATCAGCCGACTCGTCACGAGCTCGAGGCGGTTATGGCAGACTTGATCGCTTGGTTGCCCGGGGCTTGGGACTCCTATCCGCAGGTGCATTATCAGCGGCGGTACGTCACACCCGTGGAGGGCGAGCATCCCCATTGGCACCATGTTTTTGCACGCATCGATGCGCCGCAGATCGGCGAAGTCGTCTTCTACGGACAGATCAATCCCGGTGGTCGCGATCAACCCCTGATGCATCGAAGCCAAATTTTGTACAAGGTTTGGATCGACGAGGCGCGAGGCGCCGTCGTCGTCAATGGTCAAGGTCCTGAGAACCCTGACCGCTTCGTCAATCTTCACGAGCGTCCCGAGTTATGGAGCGAGGTAAAAATGCGGGACGAGAAATCCTTGCAATGTGATTTCTTATGGCGACGTGATGGCGAACAGATAGTTGGTTTACTGGAGGGGAAGACCCCTGAGCGTCGAAAAAACGGCTTAGGCACCTGCACCTATACAGTCAAGGGAACCGACGTCGAGTTCTTCGCAGACGCGGAGTGGGTATTGGGCCCCGATATTTTTTGGGATTACGACATTAATACGATGGGTGGCCATCAGTTCGTAGGTCGGAAAGATAGGACGCACATCAAGCAATATCGTGCCCGTGGCTATCAGTGTCGGGTCGAGGATTCAGGAGGTGTACGTGATTGGCATGCACACGATCGAGGTGCAAACACCACGGTGATGTCGACTGATAAAAAACCCTATCGCTTGATGTTGTTGCGCGCGCCTTTGCCAGATTCTGCAGGGGCGGGCATGCACGATGCGTTACGGCTTGCGTTGCTACCGCCCGACTCTGAGCAACCGATTTTTGAAGTCAGTGCTGCACCGATCGCGCCCTCTACCCAGATGAATCACGCTGGTGTGAAAGTTCGCTGCGATGTGGCCAAGGGATTGCCGCCGATGCATTCGAACTAGCGATTAGTCTAGGCGCCGCTGAATCAAGGGCTGTAGTAGCAGAGTCGCCAATATGACGGCGACGCCTGCGTAGAAAGAGAGTGTCAATTCGCGATGCTCGCCGAATAGCAACGCAGCAAGCGCGATGGCGTAAACGGGCTCGAGATTCAGGGTGAGCTGAGTAGTAAATGCGCTGATGTGATGCAGCGCGGATAGCCATAACAAAAACGGCAGCAGGGTGCAGAACAAGGCGAGCACCCATAACCACCCGAGATCACTCGTCGATGGGAGTTCGGCGAACCAAGGCTCGCTCGAAAAAGTCGACGCTACTAGGATCAGCAGTACGGTCCCGGCAATCATTTCGATGAACGTGATCGAGGCGGTATCAGCATCGCTAACAAATTTTTTACTCAGTACGGCGAATATGGCGGTCAAGACCGCAGAGATCACGCCTACGAATACACCGAGTTGCATGTCGAGCGGCACGCCGCCAATCAGGAGAACGACGCCTGGGATCGCCAGCACGCCGAGAGCGAGCTCGCTGAATTTGTGTTTGCGTCGAAACACCAGCGGTTCGATGATGGCGGCACTCACTGAGCCGAGAGCGAGGCAAGCGACGGCAACAGACGCGTTAGCGAGTTTGATGGCGCCGTAGAAGCTCAGCCAATGCAAGGCGATGACGCAGCCGAGCGCGGCGTAGGTGCGTTGCAGTTGTGCGGACATGGTTTTCAGACCGCGCCATACGCGCGGCCAGAGTGCCAGACAGCCAACGACGATCAGCATTCGCCAGATGACGAGCGCCATCGCAGGCAGCGTGATGATTTTGCCGAGGATGGCGGTGAAGCCCCACAGCAGCACACAGGCGTGCAATTGCCATAAGGCCCGTCGGTGGTCGGACGCGCTCATGTTGATCGATCAGGGCTCGCCCGATCAGCGCTCTGTGCCGGCCGGCTTGCCCAAGATCTTGTTGAGCTCGATGAAGTTGCCGTCGGCATCCCACACGGCGCTGAAGAGAACCGGAATCGTGTTGCCACCTGCACCCGGGTAGTCGATGCGTTTTGGTGCCTCGGCGACGGTGACGTGCGCCGTCGTACGAATCCGGTCGAAGCGGGTCTCCAGATCCTGCAGGTTGAACACTAGGATCAAGCCGCCCGGTTGTGCTTTGCGGAAAACGGGCTCCGGTGTCGGCTCGGTCAGGTTGAGTCGCTGCATCAAGCCGAGCACGCCGATGAAGTCATCATTCGCGCGCAACAGGACGAGGCGAGTCGTGCCGCTGATGATCTGGTCGTAAATCACCTTCAGACCAAGCGCATCTCGGTAGAGTGGCAGCGAACGGTCGATGTCGCGCACGACTAGGGTGGTTCGGCGTAAATCGACGGGTATCCGCTCGCCCTCGGGCACCGGCGCAGCGAGCGCCCGAGGCGATAAGCACAGCAGCCCCAGCAGCGTCATAAGGGCTAACCCATTGAGTTTACGAAACTTATTCATATTGCTCAGGTCTGTTGGCGGACTGGGGCTTGATCCCTCGAGCCACGACGATACACTGCCCACCCTCGTTTCGAAACGATTCCCCGGAAAGCTTCTCTTGGTACGACGGCACGCCAAATTCGGTCTCGTCATTGCGGCCTCGCTGTGCGCGATGTTGGCCGTGCCGGCGCGCGCCCAAGATGCGCCGTCGACGCTCGATCAAACGGTGACGGAGATCATGTCTCGCGGTGTCGTTGATCGCGCGATGACCTACATCGGCGTGCCTTACCGATTGGGTGGCAACGATCCCAAGGTGGGTTTCGACTGCAGTGGTTTCGTCACCTACGTTTACCGCAACACTTTGGGGTTGGTACTGCCACGTACGGCGCGTCAGTTGGCAACCGTGGGCGTCGGCATTGCGCGCGAGGAATTGCAGCCGGGTGATCTCGTGTTCTTCAACACCCGAGGCTCACCGAACTCGCACGTCGGCATTTATTTGGGTGATTCCAAATTCGTCCATGCACCGAGAACACGCACCTTGGTGCGTATCGATAGCCTGGACGATCCGGCCTATGCGCGCCGGTATGACGGCGCGCGGCGAATCCTCTCGTCGACGCTCTCTTAATTCGACCGGCTTAACTCGTCCGGATCAAATTTTCAGATAGCGCGAGGGATGGGAGTGCGCCGGGTGATCGACCCAGCCACCTACGCGTTTCGCGACTAGCCTGTTCGAGACGCCCGCCCACAACGGCAGGAGTGGCACATCCTGCAACAGCAATCTCTCGGCCTCTGCATAAGCGGCGAAGCGTGCCTCGATCGTGGCTTGTCGCTCGGCGGACAAGAACGCACGATCGTAAGCGGTGTTTTTATAGCGTGAGACGTTGATGGTCGAGTCTGAGACGAAGCGATCGAGGAAGACGGATGCCGACGGGATCACCGCAAACATCGCGTAGCTAAAGAGATCGTAGTCGCCGCGTTGAATCGCCGCGGAGTACGCACGCCCGTCGATCGGCAGCAACTCGAGATCGATGCCGATGGGTTTCCACATCGCCGCGATGGCGAGATAGACCTTGCGAGTGGTCGGGTTCGTCGGGAAACCGATGCCGAGTTTCAGTCGCGCACCACCGCGAGCTTTCTGTATCAAGGCGCGCGCGGATTCGAGGCGTTTCGGCATCGGCCAGTTTGCGGCGTCCGGTGTTTGCAACTTCGGATATTGCATGATGCCAGGCGGTAGCACGCTCTCGAGCGGTCGTTCGCCGAGGCCACGTACTTTACCGGCGATGACGCTGCGATCAACGGCGAGTGTCAAAGCGCGACGAATGTCAGGATTGTCGAGCGGTTTGCGCGCAACGTTGATGCCGATGGCGCCCAAGGCGCACTCCGGCGAGCTACGCAAAAAGGCGGGTAGCTCACGCTTGGCCATCGCGAGATTGCCCATATCTTCGATCGACGCGATGTCAGCTTGACCGAGCTTGAACAAACGCAGTCGCGTACCGTCGTCGTAGCCTGTCAGCCATTCGACACGCTCGATCGCGACTGAAGCCGTATCGAAAAAGCGACTATTCTTGATGAGCTTCACATCCTTGGCGCCCGCCGCCCAAGCTTCGATTCGATAAGGGCCGTTGCTCACGATGTATTCGGGCTTTGACCATTCGCGGCCCCGAGCTTTGACGATGTGCTCCGGCACGCAATAGGCGGTGCAGAGGTTCAAGGGCAGTTCGACATCTGGATGCTCGAGTCGGATCACGAGCGTCGAAGTGTCAGGTGCTGTCACGCCCAGCGTGTTGGGCGCCTTGCGCGCGAAGCGTACGTCACGCGCGCCGACGATGGAATCGAGACGTACCGCATTCGGTGCGCCGGTTTCCGGATCCAAGTAGCGACGTAACGTGAAAACGAAATCACGCGCTGTCAGTGCGGTGCCGTCCGACCATTGCAGCTTGGGTCGAAGTTTGAAAGTCCAAGTCAACCCGTCTGGCGAGACTTGCCAGCTGGCAGCGCAGCCGGGCACCACACGGCCGTTCGTATCGGTCACCGTGAGGCCGGCAAACAATTCGGCGGCCATTTCCGCGGTGACTTGTCCGGTGGGTCGTTGCGGATCGAGCGAAGTCATTTCGCTGGCGACCACGCGGCGCAGAGTGTTTCCCGATTGAGCCTGCAGTCTTACGGGTAGTGCGAGCGAGGTCGCAACCGAAGCTGCGATGAATGAACGACGATCCATGAGCGATTTCTTTGACCTTCGATTATTTGATGGTGCTGGCGTAGCGAGCCGAGATGACCTTCCAGTCGAGCACTTGCCACCAAGCGTCGAGATAGTCGGCGCGACGATTTTGATATTGCAGGTAGTAAGCGTGTTCCCACACATCGTTGCCGAGCAGAGGTGTCCCGCGATCGGCGACGACATCCATCAACGGATTATCCTGATTGGCGGTCGAGACGACCTTCAATTTGCCCTCGGGCGTCACGATCAACCAAGCCCAGCCCGAACCGAAGCGCGCAAGACCCGCTGCCTTGAAAGTCGCCTTGAACTGATCGAGCGATCCGAAGTCGCGATCGATGGCGGCACGCAGCTCGGCCGATGGCTCACCACCTTGGTTCGGTCGAGTCATGGATCGCCAGAAAAACTCGTGGTTCCAGTGTCCGCCACCATTGTTGCGGACCGCCATCGGGGCTTCCGATATTTTCGCGAGCAGTTGCTCGAGCGAGCACCCTTGCAGCGCTGCATTGTCCGAGACGGCTTTGTTGAGGTTGTCTACGTAAGCCTTGTGATGCCGACCATGGTGGATCTGCATCGTTTGGGTGTCTATCACCGGCTGCAGCGCATCATGCGGATAGGGCAGCGGAGCAAGACTGAACGACTCTGCGAAGGCCGGCGCGCAAAGAGCGGCGAGCAGCACCCATCCATGGCGAATTCGCGGGTTCATGCGAGATCTCCCAAAAGTTGCGGATGCGCCAAGAATACCGAGCCTGCCTCGGAAAATCAGCCGATTGGTTGCGCCACCTCGCGGGCGTTCAGTAGGTTGGCTTTAGGTGCTTGTGACTATGCCCACGGCCGCCGTGCGAGTGCTTATCGGCGGATTCAACGGTGACGAGATTGAGGTTGCCGTGACGGACGCCGGGCTCCGCCGTGATAGTGGCAGCGAACGCCTGCACGTCGCGGGTGTTTCCCTGCAGCACCACCGTTTCGAGACAGTTCTCATGATCGAGATGCACATGCATCGATGCCACCGTCAGGTCGTGATGCGCATGCTGCTTGGTCGCCAATCGTTCGGCCAAGGTGCGCTGGTGATGATCAAAGACGTACGACAGGCTGGCGACGCACTGGCTACCGTGGCCTGCCACTTGTTTCAGATCTTCGAGTCGATCGCGAATGAGATCGCGTACCGCCTCGCTACGATTTTCATAGCCGCGTTCCTTGACGTAACGATCAAAGGCGTCGGCTAGGGTATCGTCGATCGAAATAGTCAGCCTTTGCATAGGCATCACCTCGCGGTGTCGTGAAAAGCTTGGATCAACGGTAGAAGCGCCTCATTCGGCGGGCTATCGCGGTAGGCGAGTACCAAGGGTCGTTGCCACTCGAAGTGAGACGAGGGCAGAGCGACCAGGTTGCCGCTGGCAAGGTCCGGCCCGAGCAGCGCCGTTGGCAGCACCGTCAAATGTCGCCCATGTTCGAGCAAGGTTCGACAGAACTCGATCGAACTGGTTTCGATGCTGAAGTGTGGCGGCGCGAGGCCGGCAGACTCGAACGGCTCGCGCCATGCGGCCTCGACATCGCCCGAGTTGCTGCCGCGTATCCACGGATAGATAGTCAAATCATCGGGAGTGATTTCTTTGGTTGCTGCACATAGCGGGTGTCTTCGTCCCGCAATGATTCGATACGACTCGTGACCAAGCGTCTCCCGGATGATGCTGGAGGTATCGTCGGCGTTTGGATGAGTACGGATATACACGGCCACATCGAGGGCGTTGTCGATCAAGGCCGCCAAGAGTTCCGTTTGTAGGCCGCTCGTAATCGTGACGGTGATGCCGGGATGTCGTCGCTCGAGGGTTTCGACAGCGGTAGCTACTCGGCTGGCTGCGGCAGTGGGGCTCGCTCCGATGCGAATGTGACCGCTGCGTTGGATCGCGTCTGATAGCAGCGTTTGGCGCAATAGCGTCTCGTCGCTGATGACCTGGCGGGCGAAGCGGGCGAGTTCATGGCCAAAGGCGGTTGGCCGAGGCACGGAGGATTCGCGATCGAGTAGCCGCACGCCGAGTTCGGACTCAAGCTGTCGTAGCGACTTGCTGATGGCCTGCTGGGTTCGACCCAGGTGGGTTGCGGCTCGCGTGAACCCTCCGTGATCGATCACGGCGAGAAAGTAGCGTAGCTGCTGAATCTGCATGGCCTCGTCATGGTAACTCCCGGTTGGGGATGGGGGAATGGAAGTTGTTTTGCGCGAGAGCAGCGATGCGGCAGGCTTGCAGGATCATCAAACGGGAGTCGACAGCATGGCAAGCCTACAGAGCGTGACCCACTGGGCGGACGAGACGGACGTTTTGATCTGTGGATACGGGTTGGCCGGCGCGACTGCCGCCATTGAGGCGCACGATCTCGATCCTGGTGCCGATATTCTGATTCTCGAGAAGATGCCGGAAGCTTCGGCTGGCGGTAACTCGCGTGTATCGGGTCAATCCTTGCTGATCTCGAAAAACAAGGAGGCGTTGAAGTCGTATCAGCGCGCAATGAGCCAGCCGAACCCGATTCCCGAAGACATGTTGGATGCGTGGGCGGATCGAATGGTCACGCTCGAGCCCTACATCGAAGCGCGCGCCGCCGAAGTCGGGGCGACTTATCTGCATGGCACCGGTTGGTCCGAGCGCGGCGTGGTACTGGAGTTTCCGGAACTCGGCGCTGCGGAGGCGGTCGCGCACACGGCGACGATTCTTCCAGTGCCCAGCGGGGTGTGGCTCGCATTCAAGGCGAACGTCGATAAACGCTCGCGGATCCGCAAGCGTTTCGAGACGCGCGTGCTCGATCTCATCCAAGATCCGGACACCCTTGAAGTATTCGGTGTTGTTGCGGAAGTCGCTGGCGAGCGTTGCTATATCCGTGCGCGACGAGGTGTCGTGATGTGCACGGGTGGCTTCGAGAACAATCTCGACATGCACCGTAATTATTTTGGTCTCTCGCAGGCGCACCCGCTCGGCACGCCTGGTAACACGGGTGACGGGTTGCGTATCTTGCAGAAAGCGGGTGCCGACATGTGGCACTTGCGCAATCAGGGGCAGTCGGGTGGCATTTGGCCGGGATTCCGGTTTCCCGGAAAAGATACCGTATTTCTTCGGCAGCTCTTTTGGCAGACCTTCAGCTGGATCGATGTAGGTCGCGATGATCAGCGATTCTTCGATGAAACTTGGGAGTGGCAGCTCACGCACTACAAGATGAAGAGCCATGGCGAGTGGATCGATACGCCGCATCACCGCGTGTTACCGATTCATATGATTTTCGATGAAACCACTCGAGTGCATAACCCACTCATCACCAAGGTCATGACTTGGAATGCTGTTGTCGAGAATTACCCATGGAGTGACGACAACAGCGCCGAAGTCGCCAAGGGCTGGATCGTGCGCGCAGATTCCATCGAAGAGCTGGCCACGAAAATCGGGCGAAACCCGCTCGAGTTGGCGGCAACCGTACGCAAGTACAACGAAGCCTGCGCCAAGGGTGTCGACGAGGAGTTCGGGCGTAGCAAAGAGACGCTGTACGCGATCGACAAACCGCCTTATTACGCGATCGAGATCGTACCGGCCATCGTCTGCACCGGTGGTGGTGCTCGGCGCAATATCGAATCCGAGGTGTTCACGCCGGAAGGCGGTAAGATTCCGCGTCTTTACGAAGCAGGCGAGTTGGGTTCGATGTTCTCTAACCTCTATCAAAATGGGTCGTATCTCACCGAGGCCATGATCTCGGGCCGTGCGGCCGGTCGTAACGCGGTGCAACAGGGCGTACGCAAATGAAGATCAAGACGCCTGCAATGAAGCTCGATCTGCGCATCGACAAGATGGAGGTGCGCGACGGTGAGCTACGCCTCGATGGCGTGGCAGGCGTTTTGCCCTGCGAGGCATCGCTCGGTGCCGCGGAGGCCCGTCGTCTGATCCTCCAGGCTTTGCGTCCGAAGATCATCCTCTGGGCGCTGTTCGGCAAGAACGCGACTGGCAGCAAATAGCGGTATGGATCTTTACTGGACGCTGGTCTTTCTGCACGTCATCGCGTTTGCGTATTGGCTTGGCGGGGATTTTGGCGTTTACGTGACCGGCGGTTACGTTGCGCGTGCCGATCTTCCGCTCGCCGAGCGGCTGCGATTTCTCGATGCCTTGATGAAGATCGATATCTTGCCGCGAACCGGCATCGTGTTGCTGCCCGTGCTGGGATTGCAGATCGCCGCGCTGCGCGATGCGATCTTTCTGCCCGAGTGGGGAAAGCTGGCTGTTTGGCTTGGTGGCGCCGCGTGGGTTGCCATCGTGTGGGGCGTGTTTGCTCGTCGTGGCACGCCGCTCGGCGAACGACTGCAGCGTATCGACGTTATGCTGCGTTATGTCGTCATCGCAGCGCTGGTGGTGATCGGTACCTGGTCGCTGATTGAGGCAGGCCCGGTGAAGGAGAAATGGCTAGCCGCCAAGTTCTTGACCTATGCCGCACTGCTCGCGATCGGGCTATATCTGCGCTCGGTCATCAAAGCTTGGCGCGTCGGCTTCATCGAATTGCAGCGTGGTCCGAGTGAGTCTGCCGAGCGGCTGATCGCACTCGGTATTCAGCGTGGACGACGCGGTGCGTGGCTGTTTTGGGCCATCATTGCCCTGACTGCCTATCTCGGTGTCGCCAAACCGTTCTGATCTTCTGGAGTTGTTGCCGTGTCCTATTCTTTGGTGTCGTGGGCGCACGTTCTCGTCATGGGCTATTGGTTGGGAAGCGAGTTGGTGATCAACGCGCTTACGCACTACATTGCGCGTACGACGAGTCTGTCCGGTGCCGAACGCATGCGGCTTTGGGATTTTCTGCTCGATGTCGATCAGCACGTGCGTAACGCGATGATCATGTCGGTGCCGCTCGGCTTTACTTTGGCGTCGATGCTCGGGCTCGTACCGATCGAAGGCATCGGTATGTGGGCTTTGTGGATCGTCTCGGCCCTGTGGTTCTGGTTCATGTGGATGGTCCATTGGCGGCGTAAGAGCCCAAACGGTGCCGTTTGGGCTCGGTGGGATTGGCGTCTGCGCTATCCGCTCATCGCCCTCTTCGCCGGCAGCGGCGCGCTGTCTTTGGTGATCGGCTGGCCGTACCCCGAGCCTTGGCTTGCAGCCAAAGTCTTGCTGTTCGCGGGCACCATGGTCTGCGGCATCTTCGTCCGTCACTACATCCGCGAGGCTTATCGGTCTGCATTGCCCGCCATTGCGGCCGATCGCGCAACCGATGCCGACAATGCGGAGTTCCGCATGCTCATGATCAAGGGCACCTGGGCGTTAGTGGTGCTATGGGTGCTGCTGTTCACGATCGGCGCGCTCGGGGCCCTCAAACCCGGCTAGAATTCGGGGGATGAACCTCCGGATCCTGCCTGTTTCGTTGGCCCGCTTGCTCGGGCTCTCCCTGACTTTGTTGTGGCTTTCGGCCTGCCTCTCTAGCGCGGCTCCGAAGGCGCCAACGATTACGGAACAGCCGAAGGATAGGACCGGTTTCGTGACCCAAGCGGTCAAGTTCGATTTGGGCGTCTCGGGTAAGCCGCCATTCACTTTTCAGTGGTTGCGCAATGGAGTCGCCATCGCCGGCGCGACGGACCCCACTTACATCACCCCTGCTTTGACCTTGGCAGACGAGGGGTCGAAATACTCGGTACGGATCACCAATGCCGATGGGTCTGTGACGAGCAACGAAGCGACCTTGACCGTCAAGCCTGGCCCGACGCTGACCGGCCAGCCGAGCTCGCAGTCGGTCGCATTGGGTGCAAGCGCGAGCTTCACGGTGGCAGGTTCGGGCGAGCAGCTCGTCTACCAGTGGTACCGCGACGAGTTGCCGATCAGTGGCGCCAACGCGGCGACCTACACCATCAGTGCGACGACCGCGGCGGATGACGGCGCCGTGCTGCGCGCGTACGTCATCAACCCGGGTGGATTCGTCGTCTCGCAAGCGGCGACGCTGACCGTGAGCGCTGCGCCCGCGATCACCATCCAGCCGGTCTCGCAAACGCTCGTCGCGGGCGATGTGCTGGCACTCGGCGTGTCGGCGACAGGCGGTAATTTGCAGTATCAGTGGCGTCGTAATGGCACGGATATCAGCGGTGCCACGAATCGCGTCTTACGCATCGCTTCTATTTCGAGCGAAGACAACAATGCGGTGTTCTCCGTGGTCGTGCGCAACGCGCAAGGGTCCGTGACGAGTGCCAATGCGACTGTCACCGTGGTCGCTGGCGAGGTTGCTGCATTACCCAAAGCGGCAGCGGATGTTGCTGTCTCCGATACTGGCTTGACCACCGGCGGATTTGTTTTGGTGCGTCGTAGCACTGGCAGTATCGCGAGTTGGGGTCATGCGGTTGATGGTCAACGTGGAGATGGTACGGCTGGCGAAGCGACCGACACGATTGCGACAGTCAAACTTCCGGCGGGGCGTAGTGCCAAAGCCGTCGCCGCCGGTAGCTCTCATGCGATGGCGTTGCTCGATGATGGCAGTGTCGTCACTTGGGGCCTTAACGATTCGGGGCAGCTCGGTCTGGGTGATGTCACGACGCGATCCACTCCGACCAAAGTGACCTTAGATCGGCCTGCCGTTGCGATCGCAGCGGGGCGCCTCTTCTCGGTCGCTGTGCTCGACGATGGTCGAGTGTTTACCTGGGGTGCCAACACGATCGGTCAGTTGGGTGACGATGCGCGGATCGCGCAGTCTCTTCCGGTTCGCGTCAAAGATCTCACTGATGTGATCGAGGTGGCTGCAGGCTCTGAACACGTACTCGCGTTGAAGCGAGATGGCTCCGTTTGGGCTTGGGGTGCGAACGGCTCGGGCCAACTGGGTGACGGATCGTTCAAGGCGAGCCGTGCGCCAGTGCCGACCGGTTTGACCGGTATCGCGCGGGTTCGCGCGGGCGGCAATCAGTCGTTTGCGATTTCTTTGCGCCGCGCGATCTACAGTTTCGGCGAGAGCGGAGACGGTCAGTTGGGTCTCGGTGATGCGATCAGCACCGATATCGGCGTGCCGACTGCGATTGCACGATCGGTGACGGATGCGGCCTCTGGTGATCGAACGGCTTTGCTGCTCGGTTCAAATGGGCTCGTCAGCTCGGCAGGCGCCAACGAGAGCGGGTCACTTGGTGATGGCGGAACGACAGCTCGAAAAATCTTTGGCGCTGTGAATGTGTTGAGCAACGTCGTTGCTCTCGATTCGGGTGGACGTTCGTTCGGGGTTGCGATCGTTGCGGATGGCACGACCTATGTTTGGGGTGACAACACCACCAAGCATTTTGCCAACTCGGGGATTGCCGCAGCGGGCACAGGCACGCCTACCGCGGTGCCGAACTTCGACGCTATTCCGTAACGGCCTAGCGGTAACGCTGCCAGCGCCCGTCGCGTTGAATCAGCAAACCCTCGGGACGGTTCACCGTTTCGAGGATGGCTGCCGTCTCGGCATCCGGGTTGCCATCATAAATCGCGGGTCGATACTTCATCTGGAACGCCGAGATGACATTGCGAGTTTCGTCATCGAGCATTCCATGGCGTGGCACGACGAAGCCATGTTTTTCCAACTCCGTCTGGAACCACGCGACATCGGGTAGCGTCGTACCGAAGCGTTGACGACTGCTTGAGACGAGCTCGGCGTCGGGCCAGGGAATCAACCCCGAATCGGCAAAGCGCTTCCACGGAAAGAGCGGGCCCGGATCGGATTTGCGTTGTGGCGCGATATCGCTGTGCGCCACGATGCGATGCGGCGCGACCGCGTGACGTTTTGCGATATCGCGGACGAGTTTGATGACGGCATCGATTTGCTGCTCAGGGAAGGGTTCATAGCTGCCGTAGCGATCCCCCGAGTGACCACCATTGACGATCTCGATCCCGATCGAGCTCGCGTTGAGCTCGGTTTGACCAAGCCAGCTGCTGCGTCCGGCATGCCAAGCCAGCCGACTCTCATCGACCAAGCGGTAGATCGTGGGTGGTTTGACGTCGATGAGATAGTGGCTGCTGACCCTGCCCCGAGTCAGAACCTCGAGCGAGTCGCTGAAATTCAGGTCCGTGTAGTGCAGCACGATGAAGCGTGCACGGCTTTCGTGGTTCAGGCTCTGATAGCGGGTGTCGATGCGCGGTTTCTCGAGGGTTGCCACACAACCCGACAGAATCAGCAGCGGAGCGAGTATGATCAGGGCCAGGTTTTTGGGACCGGAAGATAGGCTGGAAGATAGGGGAGACGTCTTCATGGGACGAACCATACTGCCTCTGCTCGCGACCGTCATCGTCTTGGCGGTCAACGCGGCCGCTAATATCGTGCCAATTAACGGCCTCAATACTGGCGAGTTGTCCGCACTGTATCCAACCGGCTTCACCCCGCCAGGCTGGGTTTTCAGCATTTGGTTGCTGATCTACATCGGGCTGTTGTCATTCAGCTTCGCGGCGATACGCGGCGCACCGCGGACTCGTGCTCGCATCGCGCCGCTCATCACGCCGTATCTGTTCAACGCGGTCGGCAATGCCGGCTGGATCTTCGCCTGGCACTACCGACAAGTGCCTTTGAGCGTGGCGATGATGCTGCTCGTGCTCGGCTCGCTCATCGTGATCTTCTGGCGTTTACGACAGATGCCGACTTCCACCTGGAGCGAGTTCTTCGTCGTTGATGGTGTCTTCGCGATTTATTTCGGCTGGATCAGCACGGCAACGCTCGTGAACTTCGCCACGCTGTTTTACGACCGTAGCTGGTATCCGTTCGGACTCAGCATGGACGAGTGGGCGCTTATCACGGTGGTGCTCGCGACGGCAATCTACGTTTGGATGGGCGTGGTTACACGGAGCATCCTGTACTGCGCGGTCTTCGTTTGGGCAGCGACGGGCGTTTATCTCGGGGAGCCCTCGATCACGCAGCCGGTGCGTTTGGCGGCAGCGACCGGCGTCGTAGCCGTGCTCGCTTGTATGGTTTGGATGGCCTTCAACCCGCGACGGCGAGCCAGTCTGCGAGGGCCGTGAATACCGGAGTGGCGTCCGTCTCGTTGAAGATCTCGTGATAGAGACCGTCGAAACGTTTTGATGTGACGACTGCTCGCGGTGCGACGCTGGCGAAGGCATCGCTCCCTCGCGGGCTCACCAATCGATCCTCACCCGCGTAGAGCAACAAGGTGGGCACGCGCCAATGTGACGCGTGTTGCAGCACCTGCGCGCCGGTGGTGGCGACAAACGCACCGAGTCGTGCACAGATGCGATCGTGGACGAGTGGGTCGGTGCGATACGCTTCGACGACGCGTCGATCGTGGGAGAGGTAGTCGGCGTTCAAGCCGTTTCCGAGTGTGAGATTCGGTGCGAGGCGCGGCAACCAGCTTACGACCGCACGTTGCCAGGCAGCCATATCAACGGCGAGCGCGGGTGAAGAGAGCACGAGCGCATCGGGCCGCACGAAGCCTCGGGCCACCGCAGCAGCAGCCAGCAAGCCACCGAGACTGTGCCCGAGCAGAATGCGTCGCGCCGGCGCTGCTGGTTCGGTTGTGCGCCAAACATCTTGCAGATGTTCGAGAAGTTGATCGTCGCTCGCGAGGTGACCGCGCACCCCTGCCGATTCGCCGTGGCCATATTGGTCGTAGGCCAGCACATCACAGCCGAGAGCCACGAGATGCTCAGCCGTTTTTTGATAGCGGCCCGAATGCTCGCCAAGGCCATGGACGATCACGATCTGTCTAGTCGCCTGCGGCAGTCGCCAGTGACGCAGCCGCAAACTCATGTCATCGCCGGTGATGATCTTGCTCAATTCGGGTTGGTTCATACCACTAGCCTCGCAGATCGCAGCCCCAAAAGAAAAGGCCCGCCGAGTGGCGGGCCTTTTCGTGTCACGTGGTGACGGATCGCTTAGAAGCGATAACCGACATTCACGAACGCACGACGTCCGAGGATGTCGTAGTTGCTGATCGCAACGGCATTACCGATGCGCGACGCGCCCGAACCCGTCGAGAGGTACGGCGGATCCTTGTCGAACACGTTGTTGATACCAACGATGGCTTCCCACTTGTCGGCACGATAACGCAGCGACATGTCGTGCTGAACGTGCAGATTGGTCGACTGGTCGTACTTCGCTGAGACGCAGTACGGAGCCAGAGCCGCCGTAGTCGTGGCGCAGTTCGGCAAGCCGATACCACCGAAGACGTCGCCACCGAAGAAGCGATCGTTCGTCGTTGCCGAGAACGAGTCGATGTTCCAGTTGAACGTCCAAGGACCACGCTCGAAGCGCAGATCGAGGCTCGACACCCACTTGTTGTTGTAGGGACGACCGCGAACGCTGACGTTCGGCGAGTCACGGAACAACTGCGACGAATCGACGAAGTTGTAGGTGACGAGAGCCTGCGCCGTGAAGCGGGTCTTGCCAAAGCGCTTGTCGAAACGAACGGTCCAGTCCGTGCCTTCCACGATCTGATTCGAGATGTTCACGTATGAGTTACGCACCTCGAGGATCTGGTTGACGCGCTGCGAGCCCGCCGCGCTGTCGCGGGTGAACAAGCGGCAGAAGGCATCGTTCGGGAAGTCAGGCGAGTTGTAGCAGGCACTGACGATGCTGCCGGCACCGAACTGAGCCACCTGATTCTCGACCTCGATACGCCACCAGTCGACGGCCGCGCTCAACGGCAGCTCTTCCGGTGTCCACACGAGACCGATCGTGGTGTTGTTCGACGTTTCCGCCGACAGCACACCTCGACCACCGCCTGCGATGATCGTCGCGGAGGACGAGCCAGCAGCCGTGTAGTCACCCGGCACGTTGGCAGCGCCGCAGTTTTTGCGCAGCGTTTCGTTCGAGCTTTGTGCCCAGTTGATGCAAGGATCAACCGAGGTCTGACCCAAGAACGAGGTCTGGTTCGCGAGGAACAGTTCGTACAGGGCCGGAGCGCGGAACGAGGTGCCGTAGGCGCCGCGGAAGCGGATCGAGTCGATCAGCTGCCAGTTCAGGCCCGCCTTGTAGGTGGTGTCAGAGCCGTAGCTGTCGTAATCCGTCCAACGGAACGAGCCGTTGAACGACAGACGCTTGACGGCCGGCAGATCACGCAACAGCGGCACTTCGAGTTCGGTGAAGACTTCCTGCACGGTGTCTTCGCCCTTGGTGCGACCTGCACTGGTCAAACCCCAAGCATTGCCCTTGATGGCCTGCGGACCGGGGATATCGTCGATCTCGTCCTTGCGTTGCTCGATACCGAACACCGCGCCGACCGAGCCAGCCGGCAGATCGAAGAGGTTGCCCGTGACCGACGCACCGAAGGTTGTTTGGTTGTAGACGGTGTGACCGAAGTCGCGCGCCATCAGGAAGTTCTGTTCAGCGGCGGTCATGCCGTAGAAGCCCTTCGAGACAACATCCGGATGCGACCAACGCACGTTCACACACTCGGTCGGACCCGAGAGCGTGATGAGTGCCGGGTTACAGTTACCGGCGCCGGTCGAGGCGAGGATGCGATCGTTGTAGAACGAATCGATCCCGTAGTCAGCTTCCGACTCCGTGCGCTGCGCGAACACGTCGTAGGTCCAGTCGCTGAGCGGACCTGCCGAGAAATCGCCGGTCAAGCCGACAACACCACGCTGGAAGCTCACGTCCTGCTCTTGGCTAAGCGGAGCGAACAGAATCGGCAGGATGAACTGGCCGAAGGTGTTTCCCGCGTTGGCAAAGTGAACCGACGGGAAAATCTGGCGGAAGCTCGTCTGTTCGGACTGACGATTGTTCCAAAGATATTCACCGTAGATCTTGGCCGAGTCACTGAACTCGTGCGAAGCCTGGGCGTACACGGAGTTACGCTCAGCGGGCGAGATGAAGGTGCGGGTGCCGAAGAGCGGGTTGTCTTGCGGAACCGCAGCGCGCAGCGCCTGGTAGGCGGCGAGGTTAGCAGCCGGCGTGGAGCCCGGACGCAGACCCACGACCGTCGAGATCGCACCGCCGACGCGCTGCCAGCCCGCGAGGTCGCGGCTCAGCAAGCCGCCACCGGCCACGGCAGCCGAGTTCGGGATGTAGTCGCCGTTGACGTTAAGACCCGACTGGAAGCGGATGGCGCCGACGAAGATGTTGTAGCACTTCGACTGACCCGTGACCGGGTCAATGATGTCGAGCGACTGACCCGTGCTGCTCGCAAGCAGCGAACGCGAATCGGTCGTGACGTTTTGCAGCAGATCCTGCGCGCAGTTCAGGAAGTCGCGGTCTTGAACCAGCAGCGGATCACGCTTGTAGTGCTCGAACGAGAGCGAAACATTGGTCTTGTCGTTCCAGGTCTTACCCCAGGAACCCGAGAAGTTCTGCGTTTCACCGCCACCGTCGAACACATTCGTGCCCGAGAAGTTGAGACGCGCTTCATCGAGATTCTGGTTGGTGATCAGGTTGATGACGCCCGCGATGGCATCAGAACCGTACACCGACGAGGCACCGTCCTTCAGGATCTCGGTGCGCTGCACGATGGAGCTCGGGATGACGTTGAGGTCGGCGGCAGCCAACTGACCACGCGCACCGGCGGGCGAGAGGCGACGGCCGTTCAACAGCACGAGCGTACGGGAAGAACCGATACCGCGCAGAGCGACGGTGTTGGCGCCCGGACCGTTCTCGGTCACGAAGCCCGTCGTCTGGTCGTTGATCTGCTGCGAACCCGCGGCGAGCGTGTTCGTCTGCAAGATCTCGGTGGTGCTCAGCAAACCTTCGAGCGAAGCATCTTCACTCGTGATGATGAGCACGGGCGAGGCAGTCGTGAATTCAGTGCGCTTGATGCGCGAACCCGTGACGACGACTTCCTCAACTTCAGTAGCGTTGGAGGATTGATTCTCCTGCTGCTGACCTGACTGCTGCGAATTGGCGGTGGACTGAGTCGCTTGCGGCGCAGCCAGGGCCGCGCTTTGCGCGATCATGGCAGCGACGAAAGACGAAATCAGAGCCGCGCGATTGACGCGATTCATGGTGGTTGGTCCTTCCCTTTGATTTGAATGAAATCACGCTCGGCAAGCCGAGATGATTGGGACCACAAATAGCATGTAACCGCCGATTTCTCAACGGCTTAGCGTTGTTTTCTCACAACAAAAAAGGGCGGCCACGTTGCCGTGACCGCCCTTGCGGATTAAACCGCTGATGGCGCTTTTTAGAAGTTGTACTTCACGGTCAAACCCCAGCGGCGCGGCTCGTTCGGATACCCGGAGAAGCTGCCCGTCTGGGCCACGGCCGGGAAAGCCTGCAGGAGGTAGTCGTCGTTGGTCAGGTTACGACCCCAGAGGAGGAAGTCCCACTGGTTGATCGCGAAGCCCACCGAAGCGTTCAGCGTGTTGACCTGTCGCGAGGCCACGTTGGCCGGCACGTTGTCGACCAGCTGGACGTTGCTCTCGTAGAGGTAGTCGGCACGAACGAAGCCCGCGATGTCGCCGATCATCCAGTTGTAGGTGGCTGCGGTCGAAACGCTCCAATCATGGATGCCGGCCGGACGCGTGCCCGAGGCATCGTACGGGCCATTGATGCCCGGTGCGCCAGCGTAGCTGTCGTACAGGGGATCAAGCCAAGTGGCGGCGACATCGAGCTGCAGTGCGTCGGTGACTTTGAACTGCGTTTCGATTTCCACGCCCTTGGTGGACTGCACGCCCGCGTTCGCGAGCTGGAATCCCGTGCCGAAGAACAGGTTCGATTGGAAGTTCTTGATCTCTTGATCAAAGATCGCCACGTTCGCGGCGAAACGCTCCCAACGTCCCTTCAAGCCGAGCTCGATGACGGTGGCTTCTTCCGGCTTCGCGTAGCGCGTGCCATAACGCGGATACCACGGGTTGACCGCGCCGCCGAGTGGCGAGCGGGCCGCGGTGGCCGGCGGGAAGGGCTTGCTGTCACGCGAGAGGTTCCATGACGTTGCCTTGTAACCCGTTGAAACACCGGCATACGCATTGAAGTTGTCGTTGACGTCGTAGGCCAAGCGGATCGTGTAGGTCGTCTTGCTGTCGCTCGAGCTGTCGCTGAACGGCACGACCGGATGCAGGAACTGCAACGGGTAGAGACCGAGCAGCGGATTGCACAGCGGACCCGTCAACGCGCCAAACGGCGCAGGCGGACGGAAGCAGGGGATGACCGTGCCGTCGGCCACGCTCGCCTGATCGGCGAACTGGCTCGCTAGCGAGTCAGGCAGACCCGCGCGCAACAACGCACCGCGAATTTGCGCAAAACCCGCTGTGACGAAATCGAGGCTCGAGAAGACTTCGTTCGAGCTCTGAGCGAAGTTCACGTCCTTCTGGGTGTCGGTCATCGCAACACCGGTGGTCAGCGTCAGCTGATCCGTCAGATCGAAGTCGAGCTGACCGAACAACGTGTACGCGTCGGTGTCTTGTTCGGTGTCGATCTTGTTACCCGTGCCCGAGCGGAACAGTGAGCCCGGAGGCAGACCGAAGGCCGCTTCGAGTGACGGGAGCGTTTGCAAGCCGGCAGCCGGGTTGGTCGGGTTGGTCAGCACGCCCGCATAGTTGCGGAAGCCCGCACCGATGCGAATGGTGTTGTCGTACTCGACCTTCTCGGTCATGTAGTACGCACCCAACAGGCTGCGCACTTTGCCGCCACCGTCGTAGGACAAGCGCAGTTCCTGCGTGACCGTGCCGATATCACCCTCGTTGAGGTTGACCGCACCGAGATCGCCGCTCGTGAAGTCGAAGTCGTAATCGAACGCGCTTTCTTGGTTGCGCGAGGCGGTGATCGAGGTCATCTGCCAATCGCCGAGATCCCAATCGAGATGCACCGAGAAGCCGCTGTTCTTGATGACGTTGATCGGCAGCGTGTTGGCATAGTAGGCACGATCGAAGGGCTTCGCGCCGTAGATCTGGCCACCAACGAGCGGCGATTGAATGATTCCACCGGTCGGGCCGTTCACGAGGTTCGAAACGCCGCAGCACACTTCGCTGATCGTGCTGTAGTCACCGATGATGCGCAGCTCAAAGTTGTCGCTGGCCTTCCAGAGCAACTGACCGCGGATATCCGAGCGATCGCGATCATTGATTTCGGCGCCGCTCTTCAATTCTTTGTAGTAACCATCACGCTCGTTGCGAACGGCCGAGAGACTGAAGGCGACGTTGTCACTCAACGGGCCCGTGATCTTCGACTTCAAAATCTGCGTGTTGTAGTTACCGACGGTCGCCTCAGCGTAGCCACCCCACTCGAATGAGGGCTTCTGCGTGACGATGCTGATGACACCCGCCGAAGCGTTCTGACCGAACAGCGTGCTTTGCGGACCGCGCAGCACTTCGACGCGCGAGACATCGACGAGATCGCCGATGGCGCCCGCTGAGCGTGAACGGTAGACGCCGTCGATGAACACGCCGACCGAGGGTTCGATGCCCGGATTATTCGCACCGTTGCCGAAGCCGCGGATGACGAAGTTGGTCTGCGTCGAGGTCTGCAGCGTGGTGACGCGCAGCGACGGAATGATGCTCGCGAGGTCGGTGATGTCCTTGATCGAAGCCTTGTTGATGGTCTCGACCGGCGTCACGCTGACCGCGACCGGCACGTCTTGCAGCGTTTGCTCGCGCTTGGTTGCGGTAACGATGATCTCTTCGAGCTCGGTCGACTCCTGGGCGACGGCACCTGCAGAGAGCAGGGTTGCCGCGACCGCCAAGCCGACAGCGGAATATGACTTCATTTAGAGTCCCTCAGTAGGTTTGATCTCACGAGCCTTCAGGCCCCGTGGACGGTTTTTGTCCTTCAGGGCTGATTCTAAACCGAAAATCGGGAAATAAACCCTAGGGAAGCAAACCCTGGAAGATCAGGGGTCGGCCGAGGCGGATGGCTCGTCCGTACCGACATGGCGCGCGATGCCCCGGACCACCTCTTGGATCTTGGTCGCCCCGTCTTCGGTGAGCTCAATGTATTTGCGGCGACGGTCCTTAGGATCGAGCGAGTAAGTGATGAAGCCGGTTTCGAGCAGCCGCTCGATTCGGCGCAGGGCCGTCGTGACCGGGCTCTTGGAGGCGAGGCACAGACTGGTCACGGAGATTCGGCGGCGAATCAGGCGTGCGCGTAACAGCTCGGTGAGCATGCTCCAAGTGGCGTCGGGTTCGACGATGCCATCGAGTGCCCGCAATCGGAAATCATCGATATCGTGCAGGGTCTGTAGCACCCTCAGCTCAAGCGGCTGCTCCCGTCCGGCGCCGTTTTTTAGGGCGCTCGGCGCACGTTCGAGCACCCGTGGCGGCGCTCTGACCGGTTCCCGATCCGAATAATGATCGTAGCGTCGACCGGCTTCGATGACGGCGCGCAACAACACACTACGAGTTAGCGGTTTGGGCAGAAAATCGGTGGTGTCGAGGTGTAGATAGTCGGTGCCGCGGTCACCGAGACGAGGGTCGGAAACCAAAACGAACTGCAGCGACGGTCGATGGTTTGCGTAGCGCGCATGCAGATTTTTGAACGAGGTTCCGGCGGACTCCCGGCAGCTGTGCGGATCAATGACCACCACGTGGATATCTTGGCGGAGGTCAAGCAGCCCTACCGCGCCTTGAGAACCGCCGACCTGGGTGGTGGCGACCACCCTCAGACCTGCCTGGCTTAACGCCCGCTCCATGAATTCGAGCGATGATGCATCCGAGTCGACGATCAGGACCGTAGATCTCGGTGTGGGGGCACTGCCTGCGGCCTCATCCTTCACCGCGGCGACGTCTTCAACTTCGGGTGCCACCACCGGTGAGCCTCTTTGAGAATAGATATAGGGTCTATTTTTTACTGCATGCGGGCTGTAAATCGCACAAAACTCGTTCCAATTTGGACACGATACACAACGTCAGGACGGTACAAGGATGTTGCGTGTCCTCACATTCGGGTAACTACTGAGCCGTTTCGACAGGTATCGGGTCATGCCGAACCGTTGTGAGAATCAAACAATTCGTGCCTTGAGCCACGCACGGATTTACTGTGTAATCGTCGGTTCTTATTCGGACAAAATGTCCAGGGAGTTGTAAATGAACAACAAGCTGATTGCGGTGTTCGTGGCCGCCGCCTTGACTCAGGCGGCCATGGCACAAAGTGGAGCGGACAGCGCCACTGGCGCCGATGCGCTCGAACAAGTGGTCGTTACCGGTACTCGCGTCGCCAATCGTTCGGCGCTCGACACTCCGGTGCCCGTCGATGTCATCCCGGCCGATACGCTGCAGAACCTCGGCGTCACCGAGATCAATCAGGCGTTGTCGGTGGCGTTGCCGTCATTCAACTTCCCGCGCCCGGGCCTGACGGACGGTACGGACACCGTGCGCCCCGCGACGCTGCGTGGCCTCGCTCCTGACCAGACTTTGGTGCTCGTCAACGGCAAGCGTCGTCATTCGGCTGCGCTCGTCAACGTGAATGGCACGATCGGCCGTGGTGCCGCCTCGGCGGACCTCAACACGATCCCGAACAACGCGATCAGCGCCATCGAAGTGCTGCGCGACGGCGCTTCGGCGCAATACGGTTCGGATGCGATCGCCGGCGTCATCAACCTGCGTTTGCGCGAAGCCCGTGACGGTGGTGAAGGCACCATCAGCTACGGCTGGCGCGAAACCGAGTATGAGACCGCGACGGGCGCGCCGCCCGCGGGTGCTAACTGGTCGGCCCCGCGCGTGTTGCAGCGCAGCCGTTCGGACGGTGAGACGCTCACCATCAGCGGTTGGAAGGGCTTTTCTTTGGGGGACACTGGCTTTTTGACCGTGTCTGCCGAGGTGAAGGAAGCCGAGCGTACCGAGCGTGGTGGTTGGGACTTCCGTCAGCAATACAACAGAACGGCCACAGGGGCCTTCGATCCGCGCGAAGCGACTTTCCAGCGTTTCAACGCGTGGTACGGTGAGCCGGAACTTTCGCAGAAGACCTTGTTCCTGAACTCGGGCGGTGAGTTGTCCGAGGGCGTCGATATTTATGCATCGGCCAGCTGGCAGGATCGTTCTGCAACGTCCGCGGGTTTCTACCGTCCGGCCAATGATGCGCGCAACGTAGCGCAGATCTACCCCGATGGATTCTTGCCGCTGATCTCGCCGGACGTGACGGATTTCTCCGCCGCGGTCGGTCTGCGTTGGGCTTTCGCCGGTTGGGACATGGACACCTCGGTCGTCTACGGCAAGAACAAGATGGCGTTCACCATCGAGAACACCTTGAACCGTTCACTTGGCACCGCCAGCAAGACCTCGTTCGATGCGGGTGGCTACGATTACGACCAGGGCGTGCTCAATATTTCCGGCGTGCGCGGAGTCGATGTGGCGGGCCTCGCTTCGCCGCTCAACGTCGCCCTCGGTCTCGAGGCGCGTCGCGAAGGCTACGGCATCTTCGCCGGTGAGCCGGACTCTTACCGCAATGGTGGCGTGTTGCTGAATGGCGCCCCGACCGCTTCAGGCGCGCAGGTGTTCCCGGGCTTCCGTCCGGGTAACGTGGTCAACGAGCACCGCAGTGCCGTCGGTGCCTACCTCGATCTCGAAGCCAACCTGACCGAGAACTTCCTCGGTTCGGCGGCGATTCGCGTCGAGGAGTACAGCGACTTCGGCAACAACGTCTCGGGCAAGGTTTCGGGCCGCTACGACTTCAGCGACGTCTTTGCGCTGCGTGGTTCGGTCTCGAGCGGTTTCCGTGCGCCGTCGCTGCAGCAGCAGTACTTCGCCACGACCTCGACCAACTTCATCAACGGCATCCCGTTCGATATCACCACCTTCCCGGTTTCGGATCCGGTGGCGGTAGCGCTCGGCGCCAAGCCGCTCGAAGCAGAAGAGTCGATGAACTTCTCGATGGGTGCCGTGATCCAGGCGGGCGATCTGAGCCTGACCATCGACGCCTATCGCATCAATATCGACAACCGCATCGTGCTGTCGGAGAACCTCACCGCAACCAATGTGCGTGACTTCCTGACCTCGAAGGGCTTCATCGGTATCGGTGGCGGCCGCTTCTTCATCAACGGTGTGGATACCAACACCCGCGGTGTCGATATCGTCGCGAACTACCCGGTGCGCTTCGACAACGGCAGCAAGATCGACGTTACGGCGACGGCTAACTTCAATTCGACCGAAGTGACTCGACTTCCCACGATCTCGCAGATCGCACAGCTCAACCCGACCTTGTTTGGTCGTGTGAACGTGCTGACCTTCGAAGAAGGCAATCCGAAGAACAAGTTCGTGTTGTCGGGCGCTTGGTCGCACGGCCCGTGGGGCGCTACGCTGCGCGCCACGCGCTACGGTGACGTGTTGTCGCCGGGCACGACTGCTTCAGCGGACTTCGTGTTGACGGCGAAGACGCTGGTTGACCTCGAGGCTCGTTACGAAGTGAACGAGAGCGTGAAGGTTGCTTTCGGCGCGGACAACATCCTCGACAAGTATCCGGACGGCTTGCCGCCGTCTTTGAATACGACGGGTGCGACCTCGTTCTCGAACTACTCGCCGTTCGGCCGTTCGGGACGCTTCATCTACGGACGTGTGACGGTCGGGTTCTGATATCGCCCTAGTGATCGAAGTGGCGCCCGAAGTCGTGCTGTTGCGCGGCTTCGCGGCGGCCACTGCTGAATATGCCGCCGCGGTCGACGTTGTCGCCGCGGCGGCGCCGTTTCGGCATCTGCAAACCCCTGGCGGTCGGTCCATGTCGGCCGCGATGACCAACTGCGGTGCGCTCGGTTGGCACAGTGATGCCCGAGGCTATCGCTACGAACGTCGTGATCCTTTGAGTGGGTTGCCGTGGCCTGCGATGCCGTCGATTTTTTTGGAGCTGGCGCAGCGTGCAGCGGCCAAGGTGGGCTATCGCGACTTTCTTCCCGATGCCTGTCTGATCAATCGTTATGCGGGCAAGGCCAAAATGGGTGCCCATCGCGATGCCGATGAGCGCGATTTTTCACAGCCGATCGTTTCCGTCACGCTCGGTGCAGCAGCGACTTTTCTTTGGTATGGGCCGCTGCGTTCCGGGCCAGCGGTGAAAACTCGGCTTGAGCCAACTGATGTGCTGGTTTGGGGTGGCGCGGCACGACGTGGCTATCACGCCGTCGGGCAGGCCGAGGGCGCCGCTGCCGGCGCCGTGCGTATCAATCTCACCTTCCGTAAGGCGGGCTGAACTCCGCTACACGAGTACCCGCTCGATACCACCATCGTTGGCTGAGGCGACGTAGTCGCGCATCCAGTGCTCGCCGAGAACGTGTTTGGCGATTTCGACCACGATGTAGTCGGCATCGAGCGCCGTCTCGTCCTCGTAGCGCTTGAGTCCCTGCAAGCATGACGGGCAGGAAGTCAGCACTTTCACATCGCCGGCGAAACCGTCCGCACGAGCGACTTTGGCGCCCTTCTGCATCTCTTCGGCCTTGCGAAAGCGAACCTGTGTCGAGACATCGGGTCGTGAGATCGCGAACGTGCCCGACTCGCCACAGCAACGATCGTTCTTGACGATTTTGCCGTTAGCTTCCGAGTTCATCAGTTCATTGACGACTTTCAGCGGTTCGTACTTCTTCATCGGCGAGTGGCAGGGGTCGTGATAGAGATAACGAACTCCCGTCACGCCCTCGAGGCGTACACCTTTTTCGAGCAGGTATTCGTGGATGTCCATGATGCGACATCCCGGGAAGATCTTCTCGAACTCATAGCCCTGCAGTTGGTCGTAGCAAGTGCCGCAACTGACCACCACGGTTTTGATATCGAGGTAGTTGAGTGTGTTAGCGACGCGATGGAACAACACGCGGTTGTCCGTGATCATTTTGGCGGCTTTGTCGAATTCACCGGCGCCACGTTGCGGGTAGCCACAGCAAAGATAGCCCGGCGGCAATACCGTCTGCACGCCTACGTGCCACAGCATGGCTTGCGTGGCGAGTCCGACCTGCGAGAAGAGACGCTCACTGCCGCAACCTGGGAAATAGAACACCGCCTCGGCATCTGGTGCGGTGCTGCGTGGATCACGGATGACGGGCACGTAGTTCTTATCTTCGATATCGAGCAGAGCGCGTGCGGTTTTTTTGGGCACACCCGCAGGCATACGCCGATTGACGAAGTGCACTACCTGTTCCCGAATCGGCGGTTTGCCGACGGTGGCGGGAGGCGCCTTCACCTGTGGCTTCGCTAAGGTCTTGAAGAGTTGGTGCCCCAAGCGCTGCGCCTTGAAGCCCCATTCGATCATGCCCTTGCGGACGAGTTTGATCGTCTCGGGATTAGTCGCGTTGAGGAACAGCATCGAGGCCGCTGTTCCCGGATTGAAACGTTTCTTGCCCATGCGGCGCAGCAAATCGCGCATCGCCATAGAGACATTGCCGAAGTCGATGTCGACCGGGCAGGGTGATTCGCACTTGTGGCACACCGTGCAGTGATCGGCGACGTCGCCGAACTCGTCCCAATGGCGAATCGATACGCCACGACGCGTTTGCTCTTCGTAGAGGAAGGCTTCGATCAGCAGCGAGGTGGCGAGAATCTTGTTGCGCGGGCTGTAGAGCAGATTCGCGCGCGGTACATGCGTTGCACATACCGGTTTGCACTTGCCGCAACGAAGGCAGTCTTTGATCGCGCCCGAAATCGAGCTGATGTCCGACTGCTGCATGATCAGCGATTCGTGGCCGAGCAGGTTGAAGCTCGGCGTATAGGCGTGTCGTAGATCGCCGCCGGGCAATAACTTGCCCTTGTTGAAGCGACCTTCCGGGTCGATACGCGCCTTGTATTGGCGCAACCCCGCGGTTTCTTCGTCAGTGAGAAACTCGAGTTTGGTGATGCCGATGCCGTGCTCACCCGAGATGACGCCACCCAAATCACGCGCGATCTTCATGATGCGCGCCACGGCGGCATTCGCCTCCTGCAGCATCAAGTAATCGTCCGAGTTGACCGGAATGTTGGTGTGCACGTTCCCATCGCCCGCATGCATATGCAGAGCGACCCAAACCCGGCTCTTCAAGATGCGCTGGTGGATCGATACGATCTCGTTACGAATCGCCGCGAATGCATCGCCTGCGAAGATATCGAACAAGGGTTCGCGCAGCTCGCGCTTCCAGGAGACACGAATGCTGCGATCTTGCAGTTCGGCGAAAGTCTGGTCGATGCGATGCAGCAGATCGCCCCAGCGATTGCGAATCTCGACGAGCACTTGCTTGGCGCGAGCAGGGCGATCACCGAGCATGTCTGATTTCGACAGCGCATCGAGTTCGGCATCACCGGTTTTATTGAGCTTCAACTCGCCGCGCAGATACTCTTCGAGCGCATCGATGAGGCGCAGTTTGTTGGTGATCGACAACTCGATATTGATGCGCTCGATGGCGTCGGTGTAGTCGCCGAGTCGCGCGAGCGGAATCACCACGTCTTCGTTGATCTTAAAGGCGTTGGTATGTTTGGCGATCGCAGCGGTGCGTGCACGATCGAGCCAGAACTTCTTGCGAGCGTCAGCGCCGACTGCGATGAAGCCTTCGCCTCCACGAGCATTGGCGATACGCACCACTTCCGAGGTGGCTTTGGCCACGCTGGCGTCATCGTCGCCGACGATATCGCCGATCAAAACCATTTTAGGTAGCGCGGCGCGCTTGCTCTTAGTGGCATAACCGACCGCGCGCAGATACCGCTCATCAAGATGTTCGAGACCGGCGAGTTTGACGCCGTATGCGCGATCGGCCGCTTCGAGATGCTGCGTGATCTCGACAATCGACGGGATCGCCTCACGCGCCTGGCCGAAGAACTCCAGACACACAGTGCGCATACAACGCGGCATGCGATGCACGACCCAGCGTGCTGCTGTGATCAGACCGTCGCAGCCTTCCTTCTGAACACCGGGAAGTCCGCCTAGGAACTTGTCCGTCACGTCCTTACCGAGACCCGCCTTGCGGAACGACGAACCCGGCATACGCAGTGTTTCTGTGCGCAGCACTCGGGCTTCATTGGCCGGGGCGCGACCGTCTTTCCATGTCAGACGCCACTCGACTTGCGGCGCATCATGAATCTTGCCGAGGTTGTGGCCGACGCGATCGACTTCAAGCCAATTGCCCTCGGGGTCGACCATACGCCACCAAGCGAGATTGTCGACGGCAGTGCCCCACAGCACGGCTTTCTTGCCGCCGGCGTTCATGGCGACGTTGCCACCGACGCAGGATGCATCGATTGAGGTGGGATCGACGGCGAATACGAAACCGGCCCGCTCGGCTGCTTCTGCCACGCGTTTGGTGACGACGCCCGCTTCCGAGTAAACCGTGGGAATCAAGCGCTCGTTGTTTTCGCCAAGGCCGGGCAATGCCACATGCTCGACTTCGCTCACGCGCTCGAGTTTCTCGGTATTGAAGACAGCTGAGAGCGGTGTGAGCGGGATGGCGCCGCCGGTATAGCCGGTGCCACCGCCTCGCGGGATGATGCTGAGCCCAAGCTCGATGCAGGCGCGAACGAGTCCCGGGATTTCATCTTCGGAATCGGGACACAGTACTACGAAGGGATACTCGACGCGCCAGTCGGTCGCATCAGTGACGTGTGAGACGCGTGAGAAGGCGTCGAATCGGACGGCATCTTCACGTGTGTGCTTGCCGAGGAGCTTGCGGGCACGATCGCGCAATTTGGCGTTACGCACGAAGTTGGCCGAAAACGTCTCAACGGCACGCTGCGCGGCATCGAGCAATAGCCCGACCTTGCGATCACGCTCGCGATCACTCTCCGAGCCGCCGCTCTCGCGTCGCCGCTCTATTTCTTTGAGTCGATGTTCCAGCGCTGCGGTCAGTTGCTTGCGGCGTTTCGGGTTATCGAGAAGATCATCCTCGAGATACGGATTACGTTGCACCGCCCAGATATCGCCCAGCACTTCGTACAGCATCCGCGCTGAACGACCGGTGCGACGCTCGGAGCGCAGTTCGTCGAGGAGTGACCATGCCGAATCGCCAAGCAGGCGAATGACGATCTCGCGATCGGAGAACGACGTGTAGTTGTACGGAATCTCGCGGATGCGCGGCGCGGCGCTTTCCGGCGGAGCAAACAAGGGCAGTTCGGCGGCTACGGCATTCATCGAGTTGGTTTCCGAGTAGCGACAATCCCTGTCGACTAACGCCCTCATTCTCCCATCATTGGCCTATCATTTGGGGCTTTATGACAGCCACTTCCGAACGTAACCCGCAGGCGGCCCAAATGGCCGATGAGTCGATGATCCGCACCTTGGCTCATCAGGTCGAGGCCATTTGGCCGCAGGAATCACGATTGTATTCCCGTTATGCACTACCAGCTGGGGCAGAGATTTTAGATGTCGGTTGCGGAACGGGCGAGGCGACCTTGCGTTTATCTGCAATATTCCCAGGGGCGAGTCGCATCACAGGCCTCGATCTCATGCCGGAATTATTGAGCGTGGCTCAAGGACGTCTTGGCGAGCGAGCAACCACGTCGGTTCCGGAAATTCGGTTCGAGCAGGGTGATGGTTTCGACTTGCCGTTCGACGACGAGAGCGTCGATTTGCTGGTTTGTCGTCATGTGACGCAGCTCGTGCCGGACGCAAAACAGTTGTTGACCGAGTTCCGGCGGGTGCTGCGCCCGGGTGGATGGATCCATGTGCTCTCGGAAGATTACGGCATGCTGCATTTTCCGCCGCGTGCGGGAGTCGATCCCGACCGTTTGTGGCACGAGGCGGTGGTGCCGTTCACGGCGGCAACCGGCACGGATGCTCGGATCGGTCGCAAGACGCTGCCGATACTGCGTGAGCTGGGGTTCTCGCACACCAGTGTTCAATATTTGACCATCGACACCGAGCGGGTTCCAAGAGAGACGCTAGCCGGGATCTTCATCGCCTGGCGCGATGGCTACGCCGAAGCACTGGCCGAGCATTCGAAGCTTGAGCTTGCCAACATCCGTCAACTTTTCGATGCCGTTATCCATGGCGTACTCGATCCTGCGAGCTATGGCGTTTGGCAGATTCCGGTCGTGGCAGGTCGTAAGGCGTGATCGAGCTGATTGGATTCGATGGCGTCTCGAGAGCGGAATCGAGCCGGGTTCTCGTTGAAACCGCCATTATCGATAGATGCCTCCAACTGGTGTATCGCTGGCAAGGTTGGACTGTGGCGCCGATCGCGCTTGCGCGCGCAGTCGATCCGCAGCGTCGCGATGAGCTTTGGCGCACGACCTGCGCTGAAATCTTTGTTGCACTGAATGACGGGCCTTACACCGGTGGTCCTTACCTCGAGTTCAATTTTGCGCCTACGGGTGACTGGGCCGCATATCGTTTCGACTCCACGCGAATCGGCATGCGTCCACACGTGTGGCCGGGTAACGAGGCGCCTCGCGTTTCGTTGGCCGCTTCGTCGGACGACCTTACGCTCGAGGTGCTGCTGCCGCTTGCTGCGCTGCGCGCGGGCGTACATCGAGTGGCGTATGCCAGCGTTGTCGAGACCTCAAGCGGCTTGTCGTACTGGGCCGTGACGCACCCGACGGACCGGCCGGATTTCCATCACCCTCAGTCTTTTGCTGCCTTGTTGGAGTTGCCTGCATGAAATTCGGAATCGATCGATTGATAGCCGAGCCCGTTTTGCGGCGACCTCTGCAGGGAAGGCGCGTCGCGTTGCTCGCGCATCCGGCTTCGACGACCGCATCGGCAGTTCACAGTCTCGATGCTCTGCATGCCTTGCCGGAGATCACACTCACCGCAGCGTTCGGGCCGCAGCACGGTCTGCGTGGCGACAAGCAGGACAACATGATCGAGTCGGAGGATTTTCTCGATCCGGCTCTCGGTATTCCGGTATTTAGTCTCTACGGCGAGGTTCGCAGGCCGACCGATGTGATGCTCGAGCATTGCGATGTGATCATCGTAGATCTGCAGGATGTGGGATGTCGTATCTACACGTTCATCACGACGCTGCGTTACGTGCTGGAAGCAGCCGCCAGATTGAAGAAGGCCGTATGGGTACTCGATCGACCGAACCCGGCAGGCCGACCAATCGAGGGCAGCAGTTTGCGAGCGGGTTGGGAGAGCTTTGTTGGTGCAGCCGAGATGCCGATGCGGCATGGCATGACCATGGGGGAGCTTGCGCGGTGGTTCGTGCGGCGGTTCGGGCTCGATGTGGAGCTGGTCGTGATCGAGATGCAGGGTTGGCAGCCTGATGCGTATCCGGGTTACGGCTGGCCTGTATTCGAGCGTAGTTGGATTAACCCGAGTCCGAACGCGCCCAATGTGCATATGGTGCGAGCCTATGCGGGCACGGTGATGCTCGAAGGTACGACTCTCTCAGAGGGGCGTGGGACGACTCGGCCGCTCGAGTTGTTCGGAGCACCCGATATCGATGCGCGTGCAGTGCTCGCCAAGATGACGCAGCTCGCGCCACAGTGGCTCCAGGGTTGTCGCTTACGTGAGTGCTGGTTCGAGCCCACGTTTCACAAGCACGTGGGCAAGCTTTGTCATGGGGTGCAGATCCACACCGATGACGCGAGTTACGACCACAGGAACTTTCAGCCGTGGCGCTTGCAGGCGCTCGCGTTCAAGGCTATTCGACAGATCTACCCGGATTATCCCTTGTGGCGGGATTTCCCGTACGAATACGAACGCGATCGGCTCGCCATCGATGTGATCAACGGCGGGACGTTGTTGCGCGAGTGGGTCGATGATGCCGCAGCGAAACCTGCGGATCTCGATGCGCTCGCGCAGGCGGACGAATCCGCCTGGCGCGAGGCGCAACGGGAAGTTTTCAGCGCTTCTTGCTGACCTTCAAGCGGCGACCGCGATTCGAGCTCGCGAGACGCAGCGACAGGCGCAGAGAGAACGCCTTAAAGGTGATAGCGGCAACCGAGCGACCCAAGGCCTTGGCGATCTTGGCAGTCGACATCGTGCCGGCGAGTTTGCGCAGCTTCTTCTCATCCGCCGGAGTCCACGGAGTGACGTTACGCTTGCTCTTGCGGGCGACCG
>JACCEC013123436.1_pt1 | contig 57452 bp, 95 predicted proteins | sample 7450121 | NCBI WGS metagenome assembly JACCEC01 (sample SAMN15323455, study PRJNA562643) | freshwater metagenome | isolation source: river surface water | place: USA:Blue River Watershed | collected 2017-08-18
ATGCGGGCTTTTATCTAAGGAGTAACAATGGCAACCGACGCAACTGATAAGCAGACGCCTGATCTGCTGATTAACGAGGGGCAAGACGGTTCTGCAACCGTAACCTTGCCTGATGGAATGGAAGGGGATGAGCCTGAGCTGAGGCAGGGTGGTGCTGCTGATGACGATCATGGCTCAGATGAAGACGATGAGGCTGCTGAGGCGGCTGAGATCGAGGCTACTGGCGACGTAGACCCAGAGCAAGAGCGCATCCGTGCTGCAAAGCGGGCGAAGCGCAAGGCTCGTAAGGAATACCACCGCCAGAACCAAGTTGAGAAGGACGTTCGCCTGCAAAACCTGCAGCGCCAGAACCAAGAGCTTCTGGAGCGTCTTTCTGTTGTTGAAAAGAAGACAGCCGGTAGTGAATTAGCACGGCTAGACAAAGCGATTGAAGATCAGCACAACCGTATTGAGTTTGCCAAGCGCAAGATTGCCGAGGCGACTTCCAATGGTGATGGCACCCTGCTGACCTCAGCCCAAGAGATGTGGTTTGAAGCCCGTCGCAAGGCAGAGGATCTGGAGTCGTATAAGCAGCGCATGGTTCAGCCTGAGCGCCAGCAGACTATCCAGCAGGATCCCCGTGTCCAACGGCATGCCTCCCGCTGGTTGGAGAACAACCCTTGGTATGACCCACAGGGTGGCGATATTGACTCAAAAATTGCCTTGACGATTGATCAGGCCATGGCCGAAGAGGGCTGGGATCCTGCAACGCAAGATTATTGGAAAGAGCTTGACAATCGCTTGTCAGAAAGGCTACCGAGCCGCTACAATGATCACAGCAGCGAGAAACCGGCACAGCGCCGTCCTCGGAGCGTGGTAACCAGCAGTGGTCGTGAGATAGCGTCGAGTAATAGTGGAGGGCGGGGGAATACCTTCACCCTCACCCCGGATCAAGTCCGGGCTATGAAAGATGCAGGCATGTGGGACGATTCTGAGAAACGTAACCGCATGATCAAACGCTATGCAATGGAAGCCCGTAACCGTCAAGGAAGGAACTAATCATGGATTCTCGTCTGAAAAAATCTCTCTCTGCAGGTGGGCGCGAATCACGCGCTAGTCACGACTCGGTTCGTGAGGCACCGGAGGAAACATTTGTGTCGTCTGATGAACGTCGAAAGATGTGGAAAGATGAGTGGACACAAAGCGCATTGCCAAATGCTCCATTGATTCCCGGCTGGCATGTTTGCTGGTTATCGACAACCAATAGTTACGACAGTATTGATAAGCGGGTTCGTCTCGGTTATGTCCCTGTGATGGAACAGGATGTAAAAGGGTTTGAGAACTACCGTGTAAAGGCTGGCGAACATACTGGTTATATCGCGTGCAATGAGATGCTGCTGTTTAAGATCCCGATGGATATGTACCAAGACATCATGGCGCACTTCCACCACGAGGCTCCTCTTGAGGAAGCCAACAAGATCCGAATGCAAGCAGAAAACATCCAAGGCCGTGATAGTTCGGGTAAACGACTCGGACAAGTCGAGGGTGAGGGCATTGAGCAAATGGACAAACCACTGTCTGCGCCGACATTTGCCGGCTAAGACACTTGTTAAACTGATAGGAGTAAATTATGTCTAGCACTAATGCTCCGTTCGGCCTGCGCCCTGCGTTTCATCCTTCGGGTCTGGATCGCGCTCAAGCTCTGGCTGGCGGTATCGCATCGGCTTACAACGCCGATATTCTCAAAGGTCAACCTGTGAAGTATGTCACTGGTGGCGTTATTCAACCTGCAGCAGCCGGTGATGCCTTCGTTGGCGCATTTGCTGGCGTAGAGTGGACTGACACCACTGGCCGTCGCCGTGTTTCGAACTACTGGCCTGCAAACACTGCATACCAGACTGGTTCATGCATTGCGTACTTCTACGCTGATCAAAACATTGTGTACGAAATCCAATCGGACGGCACTCTGGCTCAAACCTCTATTGGTGACGAGGCCGATCTTTCGAACACAACTGCTGGATCGAATGTGACTGGTCTTTCTCAGGCAACTCTGTCCACAACTCTGGCTGGTGCTGGCAATAGCGCACAAATGCGCATTATTGACATTGCTCCGTATACCGATAACGCTTGGGGCGATTCGTATGTGATCGTCCGCGCCAACATCAGCGAGTACCAGTTTGCTCCTGCTGCTGGCACCGCCATCTAATAAGGAGGAGTGAACCATGGCAGCTCCAATGAGAAGTACCGACTTTCGTAGCATTGTCGAACCAATCCTGAATGAGTGTTTCGACGGTGTCTACGACCAGCGTACCGATGAATGGTCGCGTGTTTTCCGCGAGTCGGAAGGCATCCCACGTAACTACCACGAAGAGCCAGTCCTGTACGGCTTTGGCGCGGCTCCACAACTGCCTGACGGTACTCCAGTATCGTATCAGCAGGGTGGCGTGCTGTTCCTCAAGCGTTACGTCTACTCGGTCTATGGTCTGGCATTTGCTCTGACCAAAGTTCTGGTGGAAGACGGCGACCATATCCGTATCGGTCAGGTGTATGCCCGTCACTTGGCTCAGTCTTTGATTGAGACCAAAGAAACGCTGTCGGCCAACGTGCTGAACCGCGCTTTCAACTCGGCTTACCCCGGCGGCGACGGTGTGCAACTGAACTCGGCTTCGCACCCAATCGTTAACGGTACCGCTTCCAACCTGCTGGCAACAGCAGCCAACCTGTCGCAGACCTCGCTTGAGCAGATGCTTATCCAGATCCGTCAAGCTGTGGACAACAACGGCAAGAAGATCCGTCTGGTTCCCCGCCAACTGGTGGTTGCTCCCGGCAACATCTTCCAAGCTGAAGTTCTGCTGAAGTCTGTTCTGCGTAGCGGCAACGCTAACAACGACATCAACCCAATCAAGTCAATCGGCCTGCTGGACGAAGGCGCTGCAGTTCTGTCGCGTCTGACTTCTGCTACCGCATGGTGGGTTCAGACCGATGCTCCAGAAGGCATGAAGCTTCTGATGCGTCGTAAGCTGGAGAAGACCATGGAAGGTGACTTCGAAACTGACTCGATGCGCTACAAGGCAACCGAGCGTTACGACGTTGGCTTCACTGACTGGCGTGCAATGTACGGCACACCGGGCGTCTAAACCAGTGAGGGGGGCTTCGGCCTCCCTCGTTACAGGAGAAATGAAATGCAAACCTATTTTGGTTCGACACTCCGTTCTGGTTCTGGCACGCTGACTGATTCAACTGACGGCGGTTTCGTCGTTTTGATGCAGACTAGCACCGTAACCACGAACGCAGACGGTACAGCATCTAGCACCAGTGTCACCATCCCCGCTAATTCTCAGATTATCGATATTCTTATCGATCAAACTCAGAATGAATCGGTTGGTGGTGGTACTGCAACTGCGATCAATGCGACCGTAGGCACTGCCGCTGCTGGTACTCAATACCTGTCAGCTACGGATGTCATCGGTGGCGGTCGCGCTGCTCTGACTTTTACTGCCGCTCAATTGGCTGCAATGGCTGATGTTGGTTCTAGTACCGGCGTCTTCCTGACAGTTGATCCTAACGGCACCATCAGCACCACTCAGGGCATCTACCGCTTCACAGTGGTATACGCTCAGAAAGTTTGAGGCTAACTATGGGCCAATTCAAACCAATGGTCAAAATGATGACCACGGAGCCTACCGTTGAGCTCAAACTCAAAAACGGTGGTGCTGTTGCAATGAAAAAAGGCGGCTCGACTACTAAAGCCAAGAAAATGGCGATGGGTGGTCTTGGCGCTGTAGCCCCTACTATGCCTTCCAATATGCCTGCGTCAATGCCGGCAGGCCCATCACCTAAGAAGCCTTCAATGGCTTCTCGTCGCAAGGCAATGATGGCGTCTAAGATGCCAGTACGCCCAGTGATGAAAGACGGCGGTATGCCAGAGTCACTGAAAAAGCACGCCGATATGCCTGCATCTAAAGCTCACAAGGGCTTGAAGACAGGTGGCGTTGCAATGGGTCAGGGCGGCTACAAAGATGGTGGCAGCGTAATCCCTGTCAGTGCTTCTAAAAAGGGCGCTGAGGGCTATGCAGAGACCAAGATGCACACTGCAACCGCTGATCGTTCGCCAGCTAAAACTGGTGGCGTGAAGATGGGTAACGGCGGTGGTTACAAAAAGGGCGGTGTGGCTAAGTATGCCAAGGGTGGCGGCGTTGAAAACAACGTCAGCACCACTCCTGCTGGCTTGACCAACACCACTACTGGTGGCGTTAAAAAGGGCAATGCTGGTGGTTATCGCAAAGGCGGTGCCACAAAAAAGTTTGCTGACGGTGGGGCTGTGCAGGACGATGGTCGTGCCGTCAAGATGCCACAAGGTAGTAAGCGTCCTCCAACACCTGTAAGTATTAATCAACTCTCTGGCACCTATAAAAAGGGTGGCAAGGTTAAGAAGTACGAAGGTGGTGGTGGTGTAAGCGACAATGAAATGGCTTACAACAAGTTTTATGAGGATGAAGAGAAGGAAAATCGTGAAACTCGTGAGCAGTTTATGCGGGCTCTGAAGGATCCTATCGGTACCATCAAGAAGATTCCTCGTAAGATTGGTGAGGCCATGGATGCATTGGGTGGTAAGGGTTCTGTTAGCACCAAGGAGCGCGAAGTCACTCGCACTGTTGTTCCCAGCAAGAAACGTGGTGGTAGTTGTTAAAAGCAAGTGGGGGCTTCGCGCCCCCGCTTCTTATTGGGGGTAGGAAATGAGGGTACAGACCGTATCAAAAACTGGCACTGGATCTACCGACCCGGTTGTGATCAACACGAACATCACGCCTATCAACATCGGTTTTGCAGTGATTGTGACCGGTACCGTGAATTACTCGGTACAGTTTACTTATGATGACCCAACAACTGGGTTTTCTACTTGGTTTGACGATGCCACCATTACCAGCAAGACCGGTAATGAGGACGGCTACATCAATTTCCCAATCACAGGCTTGAAGGTGCTGGTAAATTCTGGCTCAGGCACTGTGACTATGAAGGTTGTGCAAGCAGGGATTGCCTGATGTCAACAATCATCTCTTCAGTTACAAGGCAGGGCGCATACGAGCCTTTTGATCTTCAGGTTTCTCGTGGTCAAATTCAAGGCCACAGAAATGTCACAGTCTTTGGTTTTAATCCTGACGTTGACTCAACTCAGGTTTCTGTATGGCCGCTGCCAAGCCTGATTACTTTTCCTGAGTCTGCCCTTCAAATGACCGTCAGTTCGACGAGTGCAAATGATACAAGCGCAGGCACAGGTGCCCGTACAGTCGTTGTGCAAGGGCTAGATGCCAATTACAACGAAGTATCGGAGACCGTCACTATGAACGGTCAGACGGCTGTGACGATGACTACAGCAATGCTTCGTGTGAATTATGCTTATGTGGGGACTGCTGGCTCTGGCAACAGCGCGGCAGGCGACATCTACATTGGCACGGGCACAGTGACTGCAGGCGTACCCGCGACCGCATACGACATTATTAAGTTTGATTACAACAACACGACCACGGGCAGCTACACCATACCTGCTGGATATACGGCGTATGTGTCTCAAGGCTTGTTCTCAACTGGTCAGGCTGGTGGGTCTAACGCCGTGCAGGGCAGGCTTTTGAGTAGAGGTGTAGACAACATCCGCCGTACTGCCGCAATTACGACGATCAACAATGGCGTGGCGAATTATGTGTTTGAGTACCCGCTGGCGATTCCTCAGAAAACAACCCTTGAGGCAACGGCAATTGGTAGCTCAGCAAATAACGCTGTGTCATCCATGTTCATCTTGGTTTTAGTCAAAGAAGGCCCTTAATATGCCAAGCAAACCAAACGGCTTGTATGCCAACATTCACGCTAAGCGTGAGCGAATTGCTGAAGGTTCTGGTGAGAAGATGCGCAAAGTTGGTAGTAAGGGTGCGCCCACAAAACAAGACTTTAAAGAGTCGGCAAAGACTGCCAAGATGAAGGCTGGCGGCTCTGCTAAAAAAGCTTGTTGGTAATCATGCCAGCTAAATCTAAAGCCCAATTTCGCCTGATGAAGGCCGTTGCCAACAACCCTAAGTTTGCCAAGAAGGTTGGCATTTCTGAGGATGTGGCGGATGAATATACGCAGTCTAACGTAGGAAAAAAGGCTTACGGGAAGCTGCCAGAGAAGAAGAAAGACGGCGGCCCTTCTCTTTCCGTAGGTCGGGGGGAGAAGTTATCGGCAGATCAGGGCGCGGGTCTGACAGCGAAGGGTCGAGCAAAGTACAACCGGGAGACGGGGAGCAATCTGAAAGCTCCTCAACCGGAAGGCGGAAAGCGCCGGGACTCGTTTTGTGCCCGGATGGAGCCGACAGCAAGAAGCTCTGAGCGCGGATCTCGTGCTCGGGCGTCGATGAAACGTTGGAATTGCCCCGGATGGTAAGGAAAAAATATGGCGTACTCTGGAACCGTAGGGCAAACAGTCGTTTCAGTCCAAGATCTGATCGATCACGGGGCTAGACGGTCTGGAAAGCTTGCTGAAGAGCTGACTTCTGAGCAGATTTACGCTGCCAAGCAGTCCCTTTTCTTCCTGCTGAGCAACCTTTCAAACATCGGTATCAACTATTGGGCGATTAGCCAGAAGGTTTTTGGCCTGAATGCGGACAAATTCATTTATGAGCTACCTGCTGGCTCAATCGATGTCCTGAATGTGAACTACCGGACGATGAATCGTCCAACTCCGAACTCTACGGGCGGGTATGCCTCGTCTGCTGGTGGTCAGGTGGCTAATGCTTTTGACAGCGACGTTGAAACAAAGACTGTTCAGACAACCCCTAACGGCAATCTTTCGATCAATTATGGCGATTACAACCCTATTTACGCTGGCTCTATTGGTATTTTGCCGGGCGTTTCTGGAGATTTTCACATCCTTTTAGAGGTCTCCACTGATGGCTCAACTTGGACGTTGTTGCATGACTGCGGTGTAGAGACTTGGGTGGATAACCAGTGGCTCTGGTATCAAATTGAGCCGGGTGCAAGCATCCAGTATTACCGCATGCGTGAGACTGGCGGCAATACGCTGCAGGTGCGTGAGTTCTATGTCGGCAACATGAGCCGGGAAGTTCCGATGGCTCGTCTGAACCGGGATGACTACACCTCCCTGCCCAACAAGAACTTTACCGCCAATCAGCCGTACCAGTTTTGGTTCAATCGCACGATTCCATTCCCGCAGATTACTCTGTGGCCGACCCCGTCTGATCCGTTTGTGCAGATGGTGGTCTGGTATTCCCGGCAAATCATGGATGTGGGTGCTCTGAATGGGCAGCTTGAGATTCCTGACCGCTGGTATTTGGCTGTGCAGAACATGTTGGCTCATCAAATGTCGATGGAGCTCCCCGGTGTTGATTTGCAGCGGGTTCAGTACCTTGAGGTGCAGGCTGAAAAGTATTTGAACTTGGCTGAATCTGAAGAACGTGACAAGTCGCCTATTTATCTGGCTCCAAATATCGCCGTATACACGAGATAAGTCATGGCAATCTTTCTTGATACCCGTGGCTACTCTGACATAGCGATTGCTGTCTGTGATCGCTGCAAGATGAAGCGCCCACATGCTGAGCTCTCCAAAGATCCGAACTTTCCGGGTCTGATGGTGTGCGAACAGGGTTGCAAGGATCAGTTTGACCCATATAGACTCCCGGCAAGGAAGACTGAGCGCATTACTTTGCGCTTCCCTCGGCCTGATGTGAGCGTTGCGACCAATCCTAATGGCCTGTCTACGGGTGAGTATGGCGGCTATGTGATTTCTGCGCAGCAAAACCTTGAACCGCAAGCCAACAACAATGACGGTAATCTTGATGGTTTGCAGGTAACGCCTTCGCCAGAATAAATGCCAAACGTACAAATAACCGATCTGCCAGCAGCCTTACCGTTAGACGGTACGGAGCTCATCCCTATCGTTCAGAGTGGCATCACTGTACGCACGACCACCGGGCAGGTGGCGACCTCCCCCAATCTGCAGCAGACATTCCTGACTAAGAATTTGGAGGCGTCATTACCCAATAGCCGGTATCTGTCTACCAGCACAGGTTTAGGGCTGACGGATGGCGGCGCTCAAGCACCCCTCACAATCACGCTAAATGGCGCTTCTGGGAGCCTTGAGGCGGCAAGCACTGGGGTAATAGTCAAGACGGCTTCAAACGCCGTTACAGCCCGCTCTATCGCAGTCTCTGGTGCTGGATTGTCGATTGTCAATGGTAGTGGCGTCTCCGGTAACCCAACCCTGTCTTTGAGTGGTTTGGCGGCTGCATTTGCCAATATTGGCGGCACTGGAATTGTTGCGGTGCAAGGTGGGGCAACTGTAGGTGGGGTCAGCATTCTTGGCACTGCCGGACAAATTAATGTGGCGAACGGCAATGGCGTAGGAAATCCCACGATCAGCTTGCCGACCACGGCGGTGACAGCCGGCAGTTATGGCTCGGCCTCTTCTGTTGCTACCTTCACGGTGGACAGTTATGGCCGTCTGACTGCTGCAGTATCCACTGCGATTGCAATTGACGCCTCCCAAGTTGTGAACGGGCAGCTCCCTGTGCTGCGAGGCGGCACCGGGGCGTCTAGTCCAAACGGTGCGCTGACCAACCTGCTCCCCTCCCAAACCAGTGAGAACGGTAAGGTTCTTGCGACTGACGGCACAAATACTTATTGGGCGGCGGTTGGTGTTGGTTCTGTCACCTCGGTGGATGTATCTGGCGGTACCACTGGCCTGACCACAACTGGCGGGCCTGTTACAACAATCGGCACCATCACGCTGGGTGGGACATTAAACGTTACCAACGGCGGCACGGGCGCAACTACGCTAACTGGTTATGTCATCGGGAACGGTGCGTCGGCAATGACGGCATCACCCACCATCCCAGTTGCTGACTTGTCTGGAACGATTCCTGTTGCAAACGGAGGTACTGGAGCGGTTACGCTCACCGGTTACCTGTTCGGCAGCGGAACTTCACCCATTACGGCTTCGACTACCATCCCGACAACAGACCTGTCTGGGACGATCTCGAATGCTCAGCTTGCCAACAGCTCTGTTTCGTTCAATGGCGTATCCGTTGCATTGGGAGCGTCCGGCACCATTACCGCAGCCACCACCGCAGCGCTGACCATCGGCACAGGGCTGCAGGGCACGAGTTTTGATGGCTCAACCCCGGTCACGATTGCAATTGACTCGACCGTTGCGACCCTGACAGGCACTCAGACGCTGACCAATAAGACGATTGATGCGGCCAGCAATACCCTGTCCAACATCCCTAATTCGTCGCTGACCAATAGCTCGGTGACCATTGGAACGACGGCGATTGCCCTTGGCGCGTCAAGTCTCACGCTGGGTGGCCTGACATCGGTGGCGGTAACGCAAGATCCTGTCTCAGCCCTTCAGCTTGCCACTAAGCAATACGTTGACACTCTTGTTTCTTCTGGCGTTCATTTCCATGAGCCAGTGCGTGTTGAGTCGCCAATCAACTTAAATGCGACTTACAACAATGGAGCTTCGGGGGTTGGAGCGACATTAACTAATGCGGGCACACAGGCCGCTTTGGTTATTGACGGCGTTACGATGGCCGTAAATGACCGTGTTTTGGTTTACCAGCAAACAAATCAGACCCAAAACGGCGTGTACGTTGTGACCGACATTGGCTCTGGCTCAACAAACTGGGTTCTGACTCGTTCTACCGACACGGATTCGTATGGTGTGGCTGGCCCTGACACGCTGAGTGAGGGATCGACCTTTTTCGTTCAGCAGGGCGCAACTGGCGCTGGTGAGACCTATACCTGCAATACCGTTGGCACCATCGTCTTTGGTACGACCAACATTACGTTTGCCCAGATCTCTTCTGCCCAGATTTACTCTGCCGGCACTGGCTTGACGCTGGCCGGTACTGTTTTCAGTATTACCAACACAGCAGTGACCCCGGCGTCTTACGGGTCAGGATCTTCTGTGGCAACCTTTACGGTGAATGCGCAAGGCCAACTGACTGCGGCGGCGGATGCCTCAATTTCCATCAACGGCAACCAGATCACCTCTGGTACGGTTGGATCCAGCTATATCAGCGGCGCATATACGGGGATTACAGGCGTTGGCACCCTGACGGCTGGCACTTGGACGGCAAGCACAATATCGACGGCCTACGGCGGCACAGGGCTTACCAGCTACACCGCTGGCGACATGCTGTACTTCTCGACCGGATCGGCACTTTCAAAGCTTGGCATCGGCACCAGCACATATCTGCTGTCTTCGACGGGGAGCGCTCCATCGTGGACTGACCCGGCAAGCGTTACGGTAGGCTCGGCCACAAACGCAACAAATGCAACGAACGCAACCAATGTCGGGGTAACGGCAGTATCGGCAAATGCCTTGTATTACCCGACTTTTGTCAGCACAACTTCTGGCAATTTGCCTATAGATGTTGACTCCGACCTAACTTATAATCCTTCTACTAACACGCTGGCGACTGGCACTGTGACGGCCACGACAGGCATATTTGGCGGGACATTCTGATGGCACAGACAAATTACACGCCCATCTCGCTGTATTACAGCACGACGGCATCAGCCGTCCCTGTCAATACCAATCTTGTCAATGGTGAGCTGGCAATCAATATCACCGACAAGAAGCTCTACGCCAAGGACAATACTGGCACGGTGTTTCTTTTGGCCTCTGAGGGCGGAACTCAAGGTACGGTTCAGTCGGTCTCTGTTGTCTCGGCAAACGGACTTGCTGGCACGGTTGCCAATGCAACGACAACCCCGGCCATCACACTGTCAACGACCATAACGGGATTGCTCAAGGGCAACGGCACAGCAATTTCTGCTGCTGTATCTGGTACTGATTACGCCCCGGCAACGAGTGGTACGGCCATTCTGTATGGAAATGGTTCGGGTGGTTTTAGTTCAGTTACCATTGGATCCGGTGTTTCTTTCGCTGGTGGCACCCTTTCTGCGACGGGTTCTGGCGGTACGGTTACCTCTGTTGATGTTTCCGGAGGGACTACGGGTTTGACCACTTCAGGCGGCCCAATTACTGGTTCTGGAACAATCACCCTAGCTGGAACTCTTGCCTTAGCAAACGGTGGCACTGGGGCTACAACAGTTTCTGGGGCGCAAACAAATTTGCAAGTAGACCCTGCGGGCACAGCGATTGCCATGGCAATTGCGTTAGGTTAGGATAAATCATGGCAAACACATTCAAATCAAACTTTAGTAAAAACGTCGGTACGTCACCGGCAACCATTTATACGTGCCCGTCGGCAACGCAGACCACGCTGATTGGCCTGTCGGTCGCTAATACTTCGGCCTCACCCATCACAACGGATGTGTACATCACAAGGTCGGCGGTTAATTACTACTTGATTGAGACGGCTGTCGTGCCGGTGGGTGGTTCGTTGGTGGTTGTGGGTGGCGACCAGAAGGTGGTGTTAGAGCCCTCTGACGTATTAGTTGCACTCACCAGTGCTGCTTCTTCAGCAGATGTCGTGGCTTCCTATCTGGAAATAACGTAATGTCATACATTGGCTCAACTCCAACGACACAGAGCTTTATCGCCGGAACGGATTCGTTCAATGGAACGGGCTCGGCTACGAATTTCACGCTGTCAAGGCTCGTTAATTCGACGAACGATATACAGGTTGTCGTTAATAATGTCGTTCAGTATCCACCGAATTACTCGGTATCTGGGAATACGCTGACCATCTCCCCGGCTCCGTCTGCTGGAACGAACAACGTTTACGTCAGATACCTAAGCACTACGCTGCAAACTTACGCACCAAGTCAAGGTACGGTCGGCATCTTGCAGTTATCTGCGTCAGGCACGCCAAGCTCTGGTACGTTTTTGCGCGGCGATAATACTTGGTCAGCGGCTGGCGCACAGGACAATATTTTTTACGAGAACGGTCAGACGGTGACAGCAGACCGCACGATTGGCAGTACAACTAACGCTATGAGTTCAGGCCCGATTACGATTGGTACAGGCGTAACGGTGACTATCTCTACTGGCGGTAACTGGGCTATTGTATGAGTACCATACGAGTCACGACTATTGCAACTCAGGCTGGTGTAGAGGTCTACACGGCGAAGGCTTGGGTTAACTTTAACGGCACAGGTACGGTTGCAATCAGAGCTTCAGGGAACGTATCGAGCATTACTGACAACGGGACTGGCGACTACACCGTGAACTTTACTGTGGCTATGGTGGATATTAATTATGCGTATGCCTGCGAATCTGCCAATTTTACAGATAATAATGGCATAGCTACAACCACAACATCTTCTTGCCGTGTTCGTTGTTTTTCAAAAGCAGCTACTACTACTTTGCAAGATAGTGAGTTTGTTTCGGCTGTAATCTTCCGCTAAAACCATGAGCACACTAAGACTAACCACCATATCCAACCAGACAGGTTCCTCATCGGTTCCGTCTGAGACCGTGATTAACGGTAGTGCCAAGGCATGGGTGAACTTTAACGGTACAGGCACAGTAGCTATCCGGGCAAGTTTTAATGTGAGTTCGATTACGGATAACGCTGTTGGTGATTACACAGTAAATTTTACAAGTGCTTTTGCGGATACAAGCTACGCTGTTGTTGGCGGTGTTTCGCAAAATAATGCTGGTGAAGGGTATAGATTCCTTGCGGTTGGGTCTGCTGCTGGTTCAAATTACGCCATGACAACTAGCTCTGTTCGGGTTCAGTCCGCTTACGATTCAACAAATAAATCAGATGCAACAGGTTTATATGTTGCTGCTTTCCGCTAAAAGACCATGAGCACACTACGAGTCACTACAGTAACGAATCCATCAGGCGGGCAACCGACGATTGATGGCTTGGCAAAAGCTTGGGTCAACTTCAACGGAACCGGAACACCAGCGATTCGCGCATCGTTGAATGTGTCGAGCATTACGGATAACGGTACGGGTGACTATACGGTGAACTTCACCAATGCGCTGGCGGATGCGAATTATGCAGTAGCTATAACAGCGAGCGCGGGAACAAACAACTCTAGTTTGGTTGGAACTGTAAAATCTGCTACTCAGTATGGCGCTCCATCAAACCAGACAACAACAGCTTGCCAGATAGTTTTTGTTAATTACGTAAACTCGCTAATTGATACTGGCGCTATATACGTTTCCGTCTTCCGCTAACAAGGAGTAATTATGAGTTCAAGGATTATCTATCCCACAGATGACGGCGGTGTTGCTGTCATTATCCCAACGGCTGAGTGCGGCCTGACGATTCAACAGATCGCAGCCAAGGATGTCCCGATGGGCAAGCCCTATAAGATTGTGGATGTAAGCGACGTGCCATCAGACCGAACGTTCCGTAACGCATGGGAGTATTCAAATGATTAAGATCAACATCGACAAAGCCAAAACCATTGGTCACGATATGCGCCGTGCTGCTCGTGCTGAGGAATTCAAGCCTTACGACGACGCTATTGCCAAGCAGATTCCGGGTCAGACGGAAGGCGCAGAAGCCGCCCGCCAAGCCATCCGTGACAAGTACGCAGCTATCCAAGCAGACATCGACGCAGCAGCAACACCTGACGAGATTAAAGCAGCACTGGGGATTTAAATGGCAATCGACAAGATACCAAGTGCGGGGCTTGATTCAGGTGCGGTCGGAGTAAGCAACCTGTCGGCCACCGGTACGCCAAGTTCTTCTACGTTCTTGCGCGGTGATAACACTTGGGCAGCGCCCGCAGCGGATGGTATTGGGTATAGTCAGACTTGGACAAACGTAACGGCAAGCCGCGCTACTGGAACGACATATACAAATTCAACAGGCAAGCCAATTATGGTTGTGGTTACGCCCGTGGCTTCTGGGTCTTTGATTGGAACATTTAATATTTCTGGTTCTGCGGTCGGTGTCGTTCAGTTTACGCCTAGTGGCGGTGGTGGTGGCTCTCCGTTTTTCTATATTATCCCCAATGGAGTTACATATTCTGTGACAAACAACTCCAACTTTAATATTTCGTACTGGTGGGAGTTGAGATAATGAAATTTTACAAAGATCCAACTACCAGCGAAATATACGCGTATGAATCTGACGGTTCGCAAGACGCGTTTATCAAAAAAGACTTGGTTGAAATCTCTGATGCAGAGGCCGATTTTATCCGTACCACGCAAATTATTAGGCTTACATACGCCCAAAAACGCGCAACAGAATACCCAGACTTCCGTGATTACCTTGATGGCGTAGTAAAAGGCGACCAAGCGCAGATTGATGCTTACATTGCAGCCTGTCTTGCAGTAAAAGCGAAATATCCGAAACCGGAGCAATAATGTCATACATCGGCGCACAACCAACCACCGGCTCGTTCCCGTTCGATCAGTTCAGCGGTGACGGGTCAACTACGGCTTTTACGCTGACGTATGCGCCAGCCAGCCCGACCTCAATCATTGTTGCGGTATCAGGCGTAGTTCAGAACCCAAACACCTATAGTTGCATCGGCACGACACTGACATTCTCAGGTGCACCACCATCGGGCACGAACAACATCTCGGTGCTGTATCTGGGCTTGCCTGTGATTGGCGTATCGTCACCGGGCAACACGGCTTATAGAACAGCAGAAGATTTCACTGCAACTGCCAGTCAGACAGTATTTACAACGAGCGGCTCTTACACCGTTGGGTTTCTTGATGTGTATCGTAATGGCGCAAGGCTTGGATCGGCTGACTTTACTGCAACGAACGGCACGACGGTAACGCTGGCAAGTGCGTGTACTGCGGGCGACTTGGTAACGATTGTCTACTTCACCCTGACTTCTATCGCCAACGCCATCCCACAAAGCGGCGGTACGTTCACAGGCGGGGTTGCTGGTACGACGTTTACGGGGTCTAGTTTTACTGTACCTACTGGGGCGCTGTATCCGTTGGTGTCTGGTACGGCTGTAAGTGCATCAGGTACGTCGGTGGATTTCACTGGTATTCCTGCAACAGCCAAGCGGATTACCGTGATGTTGAATGCAGTTAGTACGAATGGAGGAAGTAGTATTCTAATTCAACTTGGCGATTCTGGCGGAGTTGAAACAACCGGATACGTTGGTGCTTCTGGGGTTATTGATGGATCTCCTACATATGGCGGAGCAACATTTTCAACTGGATTTATCGTTACTGGAACAGGTATAGTTTCAACATATACATTGCAGGGTTCAGCCACTATATCATTGGTAAGTGGAAATACTTGGGTTTTGCAATCATGCGTAGGAACTAATGTTGCTACTGGTCGTGCTTTCTTTTCTGGAGGTGGGAAAACCCTCTCCGACACCCTAGACCGCGTCCGTATCACTACCGTCAACGGCACAGACACCTTCGACGCTGGCACTATTAACATTATGTGGGAGTAATCATGCACAGAACCGTAGTGAACTGCCAAACAGGCGAAGTGGTGCGAGTTGAATACACTGCTGAAGAGCAAGCGGAATATGATGCCGCTATAGCTGCACAAGCGCAGCCCGAACCAGTAGTTGATCCGGTAGTGGAGCCCGCACCATGACAGCAACAGCTTTAGCTGCGGTAGGTAGTAATGCCAACGAGAACGGCACACTGATTATTTCCGGTACGGCGGTAGCCTCTACGTCGGGTACGTCTATTGATTTCACCGGCATCCCATCGTGGGCAAAGCGTATTACGGTGATGTTTGATGGGGTGAGTACGAACGGCACATCGAATGTTTGTATTCAAATTGGTGACTCTGGTGGTATTGAGACAACAGGTTATGTCGGCTCACATACCGCACTTGCAGCATCAACAGTTAGCACTGTTTCAACTACAGCTAACATTACTGTGTATAGCCAAGCATCAGCGGCAGGCCTTTTTTCTGGGGTGGCTACCATAAACTTACTCAACGGAAATACTTGGGCGGTTTCAGGCACTACAGGGTCGGCAGTGCCAAGAGGAACAAATTTTGCGGGGTCAAAAACTTTATCTAATACGTTAGACCGCGTTCGTATTACTTCGACTAACGGCACAGATGTATTTGACGCTGGCACAATCAACATCTTCTGGGAATAAGCCATGGCATTAACTAAAGTACAGCCGGGACTTCTTGAGGCAACAGGAACGGCAAGTTCCTCTACGTTTCTGCGTGGTGATGGGGCATGGTCTACGACTGTAACGTCTGGTACGGCTGTTACAGCATCAGGTACTAACGTTGACTTTACTGGTATACCTAGTACGGCTAAACGGATTACGGTGATGTTTAGTGGGGTGAGTACGAACAGCACTTCAATCCCACAAATTCAGCTAGGTGACGCAGGAGGCGTTGAAACCACCGGGTATTTGGCGATGGTAACTAATATACAAACTACAGCTAATACGACTCGTGGTGTTACAGCAACATCAGGCTTTATATACCTTCATGCGGGCAGTGCTACTTCAGTAGTTAACGGAAGCATTACTTTTTCGTATATTGGATCAAATATTTGGACTGTATCAGGTAATCTGTACGATTCAGGCGGGTCTCAACTCAATACGGTTAGTGGTGCTAAAACCCTATCCGACACCCTTACCCAAGTCCGCATCACCACAGTCAACGGTACAGATACCTTTGATGCAGGAACAATCAATATCCTTTGGGAGTAAGAAGTGATTGACCCGGTAACAATTGGATTGGCTGTTGCTGGAGTTAAAGCTGTTGTTACCGGGGTAAAAGAAGCCGCCGCCCTTGCCAAAGAAGCTTTTGACGAGATTAATGGCGCGGTGGAATCAGGAAAGACGCTGGCCGACTCCATGTCGGGTGTCACTAAGTTCTTTTCTGCCGCCGGTAAGTACGAAACCAAGCGCACGCAACTTGAAGAGGCAAAGGTCGCTCAAGAGGCAGCCGTCGCCAAAGGTGAGCCTGTACCTGATTACGTCTCAGATGCTGAGTACGTCATGGAGCTGATGATCATTGATCGTCAGGTCAAGCAGTATTACGACGATATAAAACACATCTTTACCTACCATTTTCAAGAAGCAGGGATGTGGGACGAGTTCTGGCAGCGCATGGGTAAGCTGCGCTCCGAGCGTGAGGCAAAAGCCGAAGCCCTGCGTCAAGCAGAGACTGAAAAGAGGCTGCATGAGAAGGCCGAAGCGATGAAGAAGCGCCGCGCCCGAGCCAAGCAGCTTGAGACAATACAAGCTGTGGGGGCGATGGTTGTTGTATTCGCATTAATTGCCGGGTTTGGTTATTTTATGCGGTGGATGTTCCAACAAGGAGGTTGACATGCTAGGACTTGACGCGTTGCTGGGTATCGGCGGCAAACTGATCGACAAACTGATTCCTGACCCTGAGCAGAAGGCTAAGGCGCAGCTTGAGCTTGCCAAGATGGCGCAGGACGGTGAGCTTGCCAAGATGGCGAATGAGACTGACTTGTACAAGTCTGAGCAGAACAACCTGACCGACCGGCTAAAAGCTGACATGGCGAGTGATAGTTGGCTGTCCAAGAACATCCGCCCGCTGACGCTGGTGTACATCTTGGTGGCCTACATGGCTCTGGCGATCCTTGACGCTGCGCTAATTGACATTGCAGACTCGTTTGTGGAACTGCTAGGCCAGTGGGGCATGCTCGTGATGTCATTTTACTTTGGCGGCAGAACGCTTGAGAAGATCATTGATATGCGGGCGAAGAAATGAAAGAAAACTTTGATGAGTCGCTTAAGGCCATCCTGAAGCATGAGGGCGGCTACGTAAATCATCCAAAAGACCCCGGAGGCAGAACCAATCTGGGTGTAACTCAGCGAGTCTGGGAAGAGTGGGTAGGTAAGCCTGTGGATGAGGCGGAAATGCGTGCCCTGACCCCTGAGACAGTCTCCCCCATGTACCGCAAGAAGTATTGGGACGCCGTGAAGGCTGACGATTTGCCAGACGGCTTGGACTACCTGATGTTTGACTTTGCCATCAACGCTGGCCCCGGTCGTGCGATCAAGACCATGCAGAAGGCTATCGGGACTGCCCCGGATGGCGCTATCGGCCCTAAGACCATGCAGGCATTAAAAGATGCCAATCAGGCGGAATTAGTGGCAAAATTCAGTGCAGAAAAGGAAGCGTTTTACCGCAGTCTGCCTACGTTTGCGACTTTTGGTAAAGGCTGGCTGCGCCGAGTAGCAGAAGCCAAGACTCACGCAGAGACTATGCTGGCTTAATAAGGAAAAGCAATGGCCGTCTCGATGACCTACACCTCGCTGTTTAACGACATCTCCAGCTATCTGGAGCGTACAGACACCGCCACGCTGGATAAGATCCCAACATTCATCATGCTGGCTGAGCAGACCATTGCCAGCGAGATCAAGTTCCTTGGCAACCTGACCGTCAATGAGTCAAACATGGTGTCTGGCAACCCTGTGATTACTAAGCCTGCCCGTTGGCGCAAGACGGTGTCCATGAATGTGACGGTAGATGGCGTAAGGCAGCCTGTTTTCCTGCGTACCTATGAGTTTATGCGCCAATATTGGCCTGATGAGTCTGAAGAGGGCGCACCCAAATACTACGGCGACTACGACTATACGCACTGGCTGGTGGTGCCTACCCCGGCTGCAGCCTATGATTTTGAGGTGATGTACTACGAAGAGGTTCAGCCTCTGGACGCCACCAATCAAACCAACTGGTTCACCCAGTACGCTCCACAGGCCATGCTGTATGGCTCCCTGCTGCAGGCTATGCCGTTCCTGAAGAACGATGAGCGCATGCCTTTGTGGCGGGCAGAATACGACAAGATCGTTGCCCAACTGAAGACAGAGAATGTTCAGCGTCTGGGTGACCGTCAAGCGATTGCTCAGGATAGCTAATCATGACTTTTACCAGCCCGTTCACCGGGGATGTCATTGTCCCAACGGATGTCAGCTATCAAGAGATAGCCCTGACAACGAATAAAACGCTCGTATGGCCGACTTTTGCTACTGGTAGCCAGCTCTATGCCTCCCGGATCATTGACGTTACAGCGAACGCCTCAGGCCGTACCTTGACGATGCCTGCGGCGGATCAGGTCTCCGTTGGTACAGACTGCCTGCTGAATAACTATGGCGGGTTCGACTTTGACGTTCTGGATAACGATGGTGGTGTCATCTGCACTGTGGCGTCAGGTGAGGCTCAGTACATTTACATTACTGACAATACGTCTGCCGCTGGCTCGTGGGGCATCATTGCCTTTGGTTCGACCACCACGACTTCCAATGCAAGCGTCTTGGCCGGCCTTGGGCTGGTGGCGATCTCCACTACGCTGAATCAAAGTCATCCAGCCTCATCCTTTGTGAATGGCTACACGTTTGTGGCGAATGACCGAGCTCAGACCAAGGTTTGGGCTTCTGGTGCCGGCTCCGTCACCCTGCCCGACGCCAGCACGATTGGGAACAACTGGTTCTTCCTGCTGAAGAACAACGGAACAGGCACATTGACCGTTGCCTGCTCTGGCGCAAACACGATTGATGGTAGCGCTACTAAGAACTTTGCCCCAGATGAGTCTGCCTTCATTATCAGTACGGGCGCAGAATTCGTTACTGTGGGTTACGGCCAGAGCGCCAACTTTATTTTTACTGCGCTGGTAAAGCCCGTTACAACTGGCACTTACCTCATTACGCCAAGCGAAGCATCCAATACGATTCAGGAGTACGTCGGTAGCCTTACGGGTAACGTAATTGCTCAGTACCCGCCTGCAGTTAATCTATACGTTATTTCCAATCAGGTAACTGACAACGGATACTCGCTGACAATTACTACTGGCGTTGTTGGTGGTGCAAATGCGATTGTTCCCCCCGGCCAGCAAGTGACGCTGATCTGCGACGGCACCAATTTCTTGAACGCCAACACGGTTCAGGCGGGTGCTACTGCAATTAGCTTGGTTAACGGCTCCGTTGGCACCCCGGCTCTTAATTTTGCCGCTGAAACCAACACAGGTCTTTATCGTCCGGGCGCTGGGCAAATGAACGTTGCTGTTTTAGGTGTAGATCGGGTTGCGTTTAGCGCGACTGGAGTCAATGTGACGGGCTCTGGGAACTTTACGACAGGTATTGCCGGGGGTGTATTTACATGACTAAGAAGGTATTTAGCCCGGATACAAAGCCCGGAGTTCAGCGGGACGGCACGGTTCTGGACAAGATGTTCTATAACGATGGCCGTTGGGTTCGTTTTCAGCGTGGCCGTCCAAGAAAGATGCTTGGCTATCGCCAGATTGTTGGGGATATGGCTGGGCCATCTCGGGGCATTTACATCAACGTCCAAGACAACTTCAACTACATTTTCAACGGGTATTCCGATGGCTTGCAGGTCATCCCTATTGATAACAACGGCGTTGGATCTGGGGTAAGTAACTTCACCCTGACTGACTTCACCCCAGATGTTGATAACCTTTGGCAGTTTGATACGCTTTATGACACCACTGGCGGCGGTCAGGAGTCATTAGTTGCCCACCCGGGACAAAACCTCAGTGACATTTCAAATACCGTCAATACGCCAGTCTTGATTGGTGATGTTACCGGCACAAGCATGACCGCCGTTATGGATGGGGCGAGTCCTATTGAGGTCAGTGGTGGATGCGTAGTCTTGCACCCGTACCTTTTTGTCTACGGCAATAATGGCTTGATTAAGAACTGTGCCGCCGGTGATCCTACAGATTGGAGTGGCGCTGACGCCAACGAGACAAACGTCGCGGGGACAAAGGTCGTTCAGGGCTTGCCAGTACGAGGTGGCTCTAACTCGCCTTCTGGCCTTTTCTGGTCGTTGGACTCTCTGATCCGTGTTTCGTATGCCCCAACAACAATCACTAGCGGGGCATCAACTACTACGCTATTTTGGCGGTACGACATTGTTTCCAGCCAGTCATCGATCTTGTCTGCGCAGTCAGTTATTGAGTACGACGGCATCTATTACTGGTGTGGCGTTGACCGCTTCCTAATGTACAACGGTGTTGTCAAAGAGATCCCGAACAACATGAACCAGAACTGGTTCTTCGACAACCTGAACTATGCGCAGCGCCAGAAGGTCTACGTGTCCAAGGTTCCTCGTTATGGCGAGATCTGGTGGTTCTACCCTCGTGGCGACTCTGTTGAGTGCAATGACGCAATTGTTTATAACATCCGTGAGCAGACTTGGTATGACGCTGGTCAGGCACTTGGTGCCCGTCGGTCGGCTGGGTTCTTCTCGCAGGTTTTCCCCTTCCCTGTAAATGCCGGAACAGCCATTAATGCTAGCGGTGGTGCAAACCTGTTTACGCTGACGGCTGGCTCTGGCTATACGGACGGCACCTATACCAACGTTGCTATGACTGGTGGCACTGGGACTGGCGCTCAGGCTACGATTACAGTGGCCGGCGGCATAGTAACGGCTGTCGTTATCACGGCTAATGGCACGAACTATACGGTTGGCGATGAGTTGACGTATGCCCTGCCGGGTGGTGGATCCAACTTTAAGATTACGCTTACGTATGTCATGAGCTTTGTTTCCCTGTGGCAGCATGAGTTTGGCACAGACGAGATTAAGGGGATCCAAGTCAGCGCCATTGAGAGCTACTTTGAGACCTCAGACCTTGGTTGGGTTGGCGGCGGCCCAGCACAGCCATCACTCACTGGGGATAACTTCTGGCTGCATCTGGAGCGCGTAGAACCCGACTTTATACAATCCGGGAACATGGAGCTCTACGTCACTGGTCGGCCTTATGCGCAGGAGGAGGATCAAACCTCTGACCCATATGTCTTTTCTCCCACAACAGGAAAAATTGACATGCGCGAACAGCGCCGTGAATGTAGACTGAAGTTTGTATCCAACACCGTCAATGGTAATTACCAGCTTGGACGGTTATTACTGTCAGCCAATATTGGCGACGTAAGGGGCTATTAATGTCTAACGTATCTCTTATTTATGATCCGAGGGGGCATACATTTGAGTCGTGGGCATCTTTGATGTGCGAGCTGTATGCAACACAGCAGTTGGCAATACCTGTGCATGGCACAGATTGGCGTCAGTGGGGTGAGGGTCTAAAGGCAATTGATGTATTTACCAATGAAGGTATACCGGGGCCTGCGGTTTTTAATGACTGGCAGGATTGGGCGCAAGCTGTTGTAGGGGCAGTTCAGCCATCAGTATAAGAATGATCGACTTTATAAAACTATTTAACGCTACAGCAAGAGTTGCAAAACCAATATCCCCAGATTTCGATAATGCCAAAAGTCTGGATGACCGACTTCAAGACATAGACGTTGACAGTCTTGACTGTTTGCTGATTGGTTTGTATTTGTGTGAACTGTATGGGATCCCTGAAGACAAGGGGAAAGAGCTCAATCCCATTACAGTTAGACAAATCCACGACTTTTTGATGGAACACAAAACTCAAGAGCCGGAGTCCATTGAAGCGGCGATAGAGGCTATCAAATGATCTATCTCACCCACTATAGGACGGCGGCTACCAGTAACGTGGAGTTGATGGAGGACGCAGTCTACCCGCAGCGGGTTCACTGGTTCCCAGAGACTTATGCCAAGGTAAAGATGGGGCTGACGTACCCGCCCCACAAGCTGGCTGAGAAGGTGCTGGATCCTGCCCTGCTGAAGATGCTGAGGGAGCAGGAGGTAGGCAAGACGGCCTTTATTTTGGCAAGCGGTAACTCTCACTTTGCCGGGATTAACCAGCGCAAGTACGACAGCAAGCTCAGTTATGACTACAAGTTCCTGCCACTTACCCTGACACAGGTGTATGCCGGCAGGGTAGCTCAGCAGTGTGGAGCTCAGGATCATGTGGTGACGGACGCCAGCGCCTGTGCATCGAGCCTGAAGGCTCTGATGGATGTGAACACGCTGATGAGCCACTACGGGTTTGCGCGGGTCATTGTGCTGACGGTGGAAGACGGGGTATCAAATGCCGTGCTGCAATTCTTTGGTGAATCCAAGGCCGTTTTGACGGATGAGGAAGAGAAGACGGGGATCAAGCCGAGCGCCTTTGACAAGCAAAACCGGGGCTTTTATGTTGGACAGGGAGCCGCCCTTGCCGTCTTTGATAACTGGCTTACCCTTGATAAGACGGGGGATGCGCCACTTGCGCAGCTCTGCGGGGCTTATACCGCCTCAGAGGCCAGCACTAATGCAATTGGGCAACTGGAGAACGGTAGTGGCTTCATTAAGGCTATGGAAGGCGTCTTTGAGTTTTCCACGGTCAAGCCTCAGGATGTCAGAATTGTAAAAACCCATGGTACGGGGACAATTTCTAATAACATTTCGGAGTTAACTGCTTTACAATCTACACTTAAAAGTTTCGTTGCCACCTCATACAAGCAGAGAATCGGTCATACGATGGGTGCGAGTGGGCTGCTGGAGACTTTGATGCTCTTGGAGGACATGCGTTCAGGCGTGATTCCAGAGATTCCGAACCGGACGGAAAGTGATGAAGTATTTTTATCTGAGCCTATCAGCCCGCCACCCGGCGCGGTGCTGAGCCTTGCAGCGGGGATGGGAAACGTCTACAGCGCAGCAATCTTTAAACCTATGTAGGTATTGAGATGCTTGTTGATAGCAAAAAGAACTTGCTGGAGGTTGAGCCGATCATCATTTTAGGTGCTGATGAGACGGGCTCAAATTTGCCGCCGGCAACTATTTATGCTGCCGTTGTCGCCGAGCTTAATGAAAAGAATGTCACCCTGTTTAAGGAGGGCAATACCTTATTCATTGTTCACCATAAAGGCCCACGCGAGGGCTTTTTCCGTGCCATCAATGCCGATACCGCAAGAAACTATCTTGAGAACTCTTACACGTTTATTCAAACTGCGCGTAAGTATGGATACGATGTATTGCACTCTCATTTTGAGAATCCCACAGTCTTAAATATCTTTAAGGCAATCTCTCGTAACCCACCCTTTCCGGGCATGGGGTACACAGCAAAGGAAGAAAAAGGCGGCATCTCTGTCACGTTGAAACTTGGTGAGCCAAGGGAGGTATGACATGAGTGTTGTTGTCAAAGCCGTTGAGAAAGTAGTAGATACCGTCGTTAAGACAGTAGAGGCAGTCATTAATGACCCGTTGCCGACGCTTCTTACGATTGCCGGTACGGCGGTTGGTATCCCTCCTGCAGTCACTCAGGCTGCAATTACAGCAGCTCGGGGTGGAGACCTTGAAGATATTGCAAAGTCTGCTGCGATTGCTTATGCCACCCCAACGGTTGCCGCAAAGATTGCCCCTGCTGTAGGTTCCACAGTTAGCAGCGTAGTTACTAATGAAGCTGCCGCGAAAGCCTTGACTGCTGCGACAAGTCAAAGCTTGGTTGCCGGGAGCTTAACTGCTGCGTCAGGCGGTGATTGGGAACAAGCGGCTGCAGGTGCCTTTGCTGGTTCTATGGCCGCTTCTGGCTACGATAATTATGTTGCCCCAGAGGTAACGGCACAGGCTAAGAGCTTAGGTCTATCTGCCGAAAGCCACGCAAATGTTCAGAACGCTTTGAAGTCGAGTGTCGCTTCCGGTGCTGGCGCTGCTGCTGCGGGTGGCGACTTTGCGACCGGCTTTGCAAATGCGTTTGTTGAAAGTGGTTTTGAAACATTGTCCGCAAAAGCCAACGAAGGCTTGCAGGACATGAAAAAGTCCTTCTTGAATGACAAAGGCATGCAGGACAATGAGCCGACCCGTGCTGGCATTCCAAGCGACATGGTCGATGAGGTTCCTGAATCTCCTGAAGGAAAGTACGCTCAGAAGAATTCTGTGTCAATTGAAGATCAATTGGCTGAGGCAAGTAAGCTACCAAGAGATCCTAATTTTGGTAAGCAAATTGGGTCTGATTTGGCGGCGAATGAAGTATTTTTAACTCCTGACCAGCCTACTATGTACGATATGCCGGGGTATAAGCCGGCTAGTATCATGGTTGACCCTGATGCTGAATTGTCTGATGGCAAATCTTTGCCGGCTGTAGAAGTTGTGGAATTGCCTTTTATTGATGATGCAAAAAAATCAGCAATTAGTGGCAATTTTGGTTTATTAAAAGAAAATACTGAGTTTGGGCAAATTGCCCCAATGGGTGATAGCTTTGAGCCAGATGCTGAAGGTTTGTCTTCACGCAATTTAAACCGGATACTTTTACAGGCAAACCAATCATCTGATGCGGCTGTTGAGGCAAAGGCTCAGGCGGCTATTAATCCAACGCCAGAAAATATTGCTGCTGCTGAGCAAGCACAACTGACTGCTGAGTTGGATCAGAAGGTTCTTGCTGACGCCCAAAAGCAAATTTCTGTTGAGGAAGTGCCACCAGCCGGTGAGGTGCCGCCTGAGTCTGTAGACGTTCCTGTGGCGAGTAATGTACCGGTTCAACCTGCAGAGAGCGCTGCGCCGACAATTGATCAAACTAATAAAAGTATTCTGAATGCGATTACATCAGGTAACGCAACGACTGGCGCTCCTGCACCGGTTCAAGGATCAGCGGTCACCGATGCGTCAGGGCTGTCTCCATTGCAGCAGGCTGGAATAGCGGATGTTCAAGGCGCTGGCGGAATTTCTGATCCTATTGACAGCCAGATAGGTAAGATTGGCACATTGACTGGCGGCACCAAAGCACCCGGAACTGGTGGTTCTGGGTTGTCTTTAAATGCGCCTAGCGGTGGTTTGCAGTTCTCATCTTTTGGAAGAACTGGATATGCTCCTCAACAAACCAATCTTGTTGGATCGTTGATACCAAATTTATTGACTGAATTGAATAATCAATCATTGATGATGATGTCCCCAGAGGAATATGCGTTGAGAACGCAGTCGGGGAATATTTTTAGAGTTGCGCGTGGTGGCTTAATCGCGCTTAAAAAGCAGAGGTAATTATGGCAGACCCAAGTGTAACTGACTATGCAAGCCTTGGCGAAAGTACGCCTTCGGTAACATCAGCTCCAGTTAGTGATTCATCAGCAGCCCCAACTGGGTCGTTGAAAGATGTTGCAAGTGCCATTATGGGCACAGGCACAGCAAAGGGCGCTGCTCTTGGGGCGTTATTTACTGAGCTTTTAAAGCAACAAACTTCTGGTGAGGGTGTTGTCCGCCCGATGGATATGTCTCAGAGCATCATCCCCGGTAGAGACACTATAGTTGCCGCGCCAAGGTTCGTCCCATATTCTGAGTATGGTGCTCGTGATGTGCCTGCAATGTCTGAAGATATGATGCGGTCTTTCGGCGCTCCGACTGGGCTCGGTTCTCTGATGCCAATGAGCCAGTATTCGGCTATGCCAACAATGGCATTCCGTGCGCCAATGACTTTTTCATCCGTTGGTAGTGGCCGTAACTTAATGCCAACCATAAGCATGACGCCTCGGTCTAACGAGCCAATTAGCCCTCTGACAGGTGCTTTGTTGGGTGGTGCTTTGGGTTACTTAACAACGCCAGAAAGCGCTGCCTCTAATGCTGGGTCTCGCGCTATGGGTCAACTGTATGATATTGCCGGCGGCGCTTTAGGGGACATAGGTGGCGCATTGGTTGATTTCTTTAAGCCAAATCCGCAAGGGGGCTCTTCTGGTTCAAGCAATGATCCTTATACTTATGTGCCGCCATATGACCCTGATTATGATACGCCTCCCACAAATATTTTTGGCGGTGGCACAGGAAGCAATTCATACTATCAGCCAGATAACTCTTACACATACCAACCAACTTTAAGCGGTGGCGATTTGTATGGGAGTTACTATAACCAGCAACCCTCATTTGTTGAGCCTGACATTAGTTATGGTTATGACGATAGCGGCTATTACGGTTTCAAAGACGGCGGCATGGCAGTGCCTTTGATGGCCGATGGCGGTAATGTGCAGGAGCCAAGCTTCTACACCTACGGCACTGTCGTTGATCCTATGCAGATGCTTAGCGGTGCCCAGAACACTGGTATGGCGCAAGGCGGTATGGCACAAGGTGGCTTGCATGTTCCTACCGTTGAAGGCCGTCATGACTACCGTGCTGGCTCTCGTGTCATGGGTGAGGGTGATGGCCAGTCAGATGACATCCCTGCCATGCTTGCAGACGGTGAGTATGTGTTTGATGCGGATACTGTAGCTCAGCTTGGCAACGGATCGTCAAAGGCAGGCTCTGACATGCTGGATAAGTTCCGTGAAGAAATCCGCGCCCATAAGCGTTCTGCGCCTGTGAATAAAATTCCACCGGCATCCAAATCACCTCTACAGTATCTGAAGCAGGCTCAATCGAGGAGCAAGAAAAATGGCTGATCTTTTTCAAGGCGAAGCGCTACCAGCGTTAACGACCGTCACCCAAGCGCAGCAGACTGCGCCTGAGTTCTATACCAACTATCTGCAAGACATTGCCAACCTCGGTCAGGCAGGTGTCCAGATGGGTGGTGTGGCCGGCATGTCACCACTGCAGCAGCAGGCGCTCAATATGGCACCTACAGCGGCTTTCTCGGGCATGGGCACCATGGATGCTGGCGCTCAGTTGGCAGGCGCTGCAGGGTCTACCACAGCCCCTCAGATGGTCAGCCAGTACATGAACCCGTACACCACCAACGTGGTGGATGAGATGGCTCGTCTGCAAAACCGGCAGATTCAGGAAAGCATACTGCCTTCGTTAAGAGGCGCGGCTGGTGCTATGGGTCAGTTTGGCTCAAAAAGACAGTATCAGGCAACAGGCGACACCTTGCGTGATCTGCAGGCTGACTTACTGGGTAAGCAGGCTGGTGTGTTGAATACTGGCTACCAAAATGCGATTACCAATGCCCAGACAGACCTTTCCCGTGCCCTGCAGTCTGGTCAGGTGCTGGGTGGGCTGGGTCAACTGCAGAGTCAGGCTGGCACGACAGGTCTGGGTACATTGAGCACGCTAGGCGGCACGGAGCAGGCTATGGCTCAGAAGATGCTGGACTACCCAATGGCTCAGGCTCAGGCGTACTCCAAGCTTCTGCAGGGCTACCAGATCCCAACCGGGGAGACCAAGCAGACTGTGGGCTCGACAGGTTACAGCACAAGCCCTCTGGCGCAGCTTACAGGTCTTTTGGCAGCGCTTGGTAGCTTTGGTAAGCCGACTGCTACGACTACCATAACGGGCACTCCTGCAAGCTCAGGTACTGTTCAGCCAACAAAATAAACGAGGTTAGTTATGGCAGATACTGAGAAGGGCGGGCTATCTTCTGTAGACCCTATGGCCGATTTTTCACAAAAAATTCGGCAGCAAAACGTGCAAAGCCAGCAGGTTTTGGACGCCCATCGTAGGCGGCTGATGGACTTGATTTCCTCCCGCCAACAGATGCCGTTTGACCCTGCCATGATGTCGCTGGCGGCTGGCTTGTTGTCGCCTACAAAGACGGGTGGCTTTGGTGAGTCGCTTGCTGCTGGTATGACTAACTATTCTGCGGAAGCAGAGAAGCAGTTCCGCCGTCAGCAGGAAGAGGCCAAGCTTGGATATGAGCTTGAGGTGGCCGCGCAGGAGCAAAAGCGCAAGATGATGGGGCAAGAGTTTTTTGGAAGCTTGGCGGAAAGAAGGAAGCGGACTTCAGCAGAAGCGCCTGCGGCAGTGTCGGCTCCAGAGCCTGCGCCTGCAACAACAGAGGCCGCGCCACGCGCAGAAATGGCACCTGCAGCAGCGGCACCTAAAGCCGTTACTGAAACAGCGCCAGCACCTGCAAGCGTTGTTTCTGCGCCTCCTGATAAGGTATTGGCACAAGTCAATAAAAACGATAAGCAGATCAGAGACTTGCTTGGAAAGATTCAGTCCAGTGGGTCAGATGCGTTTTCTGACATTAGCAATGAAGATATTGCTGCGCTGGGGATGTACGCTCCAGAGTACGCAAAGATGATCAACGACTACCGTGATGCCGTAAACAAAGGCACCACGCTGGACGTATCCAGATTAAATGCTTTTGTCTCTGCATCCAAACTTGAGCTGGACAAGGTTCAAGAGCTGCGTAATCAGGCTGAGTTTGAATTGAAGAAAAGAGAATCTGGGTTCAGAGAGCGTGAGGTTGGAACCAAAGAAGAAAGCATTAAGCGTAATTTGCCGGGTGTTGGTGCGGTTGAAATGCCTTTGAAGTTTTGGAATGCCTTGGATAAGGCAGAAAGTTTTGATGACATTCAAAAAGTCTACAAAAAATTCAATATGCCATTGAACACAACTATCGGTACTGATGGACAGTTGCGATTCATGACGCCTAGTGAAATTGAATTGAAGAACAAAAAGGATGAGGCTCGATTTACTCAGACGCCTATCAAGCGGCAAATTCCTGAGTACGGCCCCGGCACATTTGACATTAGCCCGGTTGATTTTGCAGACTATCAGGATGCCAAGAGAAGAGGCACAGACGCTTTGCAGCACTGGTTTAATGGAAGTGCATTTTCTGGCACTAAGGTTCCTAACGCCAAGATCGGCACCTCAATTAATAGCGCTCCACAAAGGTCTGATCAGCAGCCTTCAACAGGCCGCGTCCAAAGCGCTGAGGAACTAGAAGTTGAAACTACGGCCAAGAAAAAGCGGGCTGAGGAAGAAGTAAAAGCTGACGTTGAGCTTGGCACCAACATGATGAAAGAGGGCACCAACGCCCAAAACGTTCGTATTATTGCTAAAGACTTGCGCTCTATTGCAACCAGCAATCCAAAGATCTTGGATGTTATGCAGGATACGACTGTTTCTGATGCCTTGGCTCGTACAATCCAGACGGGTGTAATTACACCATGGGGTAGCGTCAGTATTGATCCCAAAGATCTGTATGTGGCTGTGGATAACTACACTAAGGGCAAAGCTGGCATTACTAAAGCCGACAGAGACGCTTACAGCATGTTCTTGAGAAATATTGCTCAGCTCACTATTCTTGAGCGTCGTATGTCTCGTGGTGAGGGTGCGATCAGTGATAAAGAAACTGGTCTGTTCCAACAGGTCAACGTCTTGCCGTCTGATAGTGCCTTGGCAGTTCGCCTGAAGTCTGAGTTGATTGAAGAACGGGCAAACGTCACTGAGAAGGTTGGTGATGCTTTCTACAAATACAAGAAAAAGACTGGTGGATCTTATGAAGACTTTACTCACAGCGATGAGTTCAAGTCCATTAAGAACAACTACGAGTCCCGACTTGATCGTATCCGTGAAGCAAACGCCAAGTTATTGGGCGGTGTTTCTTCATCATCTTCGCAGTCGGTTCCTCAGACAGAACTTCCTGCTGCAGCAAGAGCTAAGTTGGCTGAAGGTCAAATAACGACTTTCAATAATGGTCAGCAGTGGACTCTTAAAAACGGCAAGCCTGTCAGAATTAAATAGGTGGGATAATGGCTGATAAAGACGAGTGGGGCGTAACAGAAACAAAGCCTGCGGCTGCAGATGATTGGGGGGTTGCTAAGAGATCACCCTCTGATAGTGCGCAGGGTGAGGCTATTCCTGTTGCGGAGGCTGAGCCTGTTACTGAAGCAGAAAAAATTGCTACAGAGCCTGCTGCGGCTCCTGCTGAGGCTGCACCAGAAAGAAAGAGAACTGCTGGTGAGAATGCAGTTGTCGGTGGGACTATAGGCGCTATTCGCGGCATTCTGCAGAAATACTTTTCGTCGCAAGATAAGTTGCAGAGAGAGGTTTACAGCAGAGCGCTCAAGAATACTCTGCTTGAGGCTGGTATAGATCTGTCCGCCATTAAAGATGAAGCTTCTTTAATTGAGACTGCGCGTAGTCTGACTGGTCAGCAAATAACTGGTAAACAGGCGGAGTTAGCCAATCTGGAGCAGCAGGCTGCGCAGTTCCGTAGCATGATCCCGCCTGAGCCTCCAGTATCGACTGGCTTTCCGTCACCGCTTGAAGATCTGGCGCAAGCAGGTCGTGCTTCTGGCCCGAAGGTAGAGGGTGCCTCTGGTGCCTCTAACTGGATGCGGGCTATGGCAGGTGAAGGACATCAGCTTCCGAACGTGACCCTTGAGGCTGCGCAGGACATGACTAAGACCAACCCCAAAGGTGGTCAGGCGCTGATCAATCAGGACTTAGCCAACCTGCAAAAGATTAATCAATTGGGTGGCGGCGATTACCGGCTTGCCGGCCAAGGTCGTGGGCAATTGATGCTGCCTCCAGAGGCTGCTGCTACTGTTACGGCTCAAGAATCTGCTAGGGCTGCTGAAGCTTCGGCGCAGGAGTCCGCTAGACTTGCCCAGCAGGCTGATGTCGCCAGAGATGCCCTCAAAATCATTCAGCCCCAAATAGTTACTGTGCAAGCTGAGATAGCCCGGCTGCAGTCAATGGGGCGTGATGTCTCTGCCTTTACCCGGCGACTGGAAGAGCTGCGTCGTATGGAAGGCTTGGCTCAAAGAACCCTCAAGGGTGGCATAACCTTCCCTCAGCAAGCCAATATGGGCGTCTTGCCGCGCTTTGGTATGGCTATGGGTGGCAAAGGCTTTGTGCCGTTTCTTGGTAACGTGATGTCAGGCGCTGGTGCGGCGTATGACATTACTGAGGCTTTTGACCGAGCAAGCAATAAGGATCCTTTGGGGTCGGCAGTTCATTTTGTTTCTGGCGCATTAAACACGATGGCGATGGTTCCACCTACCAATGTGCCCTTGGCAACGACCAAAGCAGTAGGCACCTTGGGTTCCATCCCTATGCTGGGAGTTAAGGCTGCTATGGCACCAGAGCAAAAAACTGACGTAAGGCAGATAACTCAACCCGGTGGATTACTGCAGGTGCCGCAGCAAATGATTATGGATTACCTGCGAGAAAAGTTTCCTTCAATGCGTTAAACCAGTCTGTAGTGCCACCCGCCTTGCAACGACGGGTGGTTTCATCCTTGGTGGATGTCCCCCGAGCTCCCCTTCCTCGGGGGTTTTTTTATCCCCGGCGCTCTCTGATGAGCTTGGCAACCTCTGGGTTGACGTTGTCAAGAATCTTCAGGATCTCCTCACGCTCGGCCTTGGCAATGTCTTTGCCTACAACCAGTATGAGCTTCTCTGAGTATTCAATTAGCTCAACCTCGTCAACGTACATCCCTCCCGGCATGGTGTTCCCACACTGAAAGAACACCTGCTTGATCAGGTCTTCGTTGACAAACTTCTGTGCCTCTTCGCGCATTTCTTTACTCACTTAAACCTCCAGCCGCAAGATTTCATACACATTTTTTTCTTTGTCTGCTCTGCCTGTGTAGCCGCCAGTGCCAAATGTCCCATGCGCGTAAGAGGCGGCTGTAGAGGCTATGGCCTGCAATTCATAATCCCCGGCAGGTATGTACGCAACCTCACCAACCTTGAGGTCAGCAATGTAAGGCTTTACATAATTTAAAAGGGTGCCTCTTCCGTATTTATAAGAAAACGCTCTTTTACCTTCGTGCCTTTTTTTTACAACAACTTCCAGCGTCCCGTGCTTTTCTTCGCCTGCCAAGATGGCGTACTCAACATCGATGGAGTTGAGTAATTTTATGGCTTTTATTAATACAACTTTTTGTATCTCTAACATGTCAGTTCCCCTTTCATTCGTGTTGATTTTTAAGCTGCCAGTACGCCAAAAGATGCGTAAACATCTCCCACCCTCTTTGTAGGTCTTCTTCTGCCCACTCTTTAATTACAGCCAACTCCGGGTCAGTGCGGGAGACAAAGACGTTTGCGCAGCGTGCTGTAGGAATGCCCAGCCCTACCCGGTAGGCCGCAAGCTGAAGCAGGTGCTCGTCGTACCATAGGGGCTTGGATGTGTCGGTGAACTCTTTGGTCTTGATGTCCACCACGATCCCGCCGGCGTCTGTGGTGTGCATGTCGCACTTACCGCCAAACCCCAGCTCATGGCCGAAGGATCGTTCAGCAATCCAGTTCAGATCGCCGTAGTGGCTTTTAATCAGGTTGACGCAGGCTGCGACATGGAATGGGTATCTGGACTCCTTCTTGCCCTCGTAGAAGCTTTGGATGGCCTCGTGGATCTCCGTGCCCTTGTCTGCGGCGTCTTTGCCCTGCTGTTTGGAGTCCTGTACCACCCGCTTTAGCCATGCTGACTCTGGCTCATCCTCGTCCCTTGGCAGGGTCAAAGCGGCCAGAATAGCCTGCTCCTGCAGCCATACAGTTAGCCCCGGCTTGGCAACGATGTTCAGGATGGTGGTGACGCTGGGGATTAAGTTCATCTCTCTGGCGTCCCGCAGGGTAGTGTTCCGTGGTGATCCGTCTTTCTTTGACGGCACGGTGTACATAGGCGCACCGTCTCTGGTGTACCAGTGGGTACTCTCAGAAGAGTGAACCTGTTTCGCTATGAGTGACATGTTTTGTCCTAAGTTTTATTGGATGGATATTCTTGCCTGTAATCGAGCACTTACGGGATGGCAGTTCTTCCAGCATCCCAAGGGCTAGAAGCTCGTTGACCCGCCCACAGATTGCAGACAGGTCGAACCCAGTCAGGCTTGCAAGCTCCCGCCTTGAGTAGTCTTTAGCTGGAGACATTTGCTCAAGGACTGCTGACGCCTGCTTCCCAAGCTTCCCAGTATCCTTGTGCTCGATGTAGGCTTCTATCGAAGTCGAAGCAACGGTCATTGTTCCCCCAAAAATCCTTCAATGTCTTCAATCGACATCCCGGTTTTCTTGTGGATGATGATCTTCATCTCCGCGCTGACGATGTTCCTGTTAGCCCGGATCTTACTGACGGTAGGAGGCTTAATACCTAGCGCCTTCGCCAAAGCTGCGTCATTCTTCAGCCCATATTCTTTTTTTAAAAAATCCAGTAGCGGGTGCGCTAGGTACATTTACTTCTCCTTAGAATGGTTCGTTAGGATCGTCGCCGAATCCGTCATCGTATGGTGCTTGCTTACCACTATCCTTGTTCCGTGCTTGGAACTCAGGGCTTGTCGAGATAGTCTTACGGATGCCTTCAGATAGCTTGTTGAATGTATCCTCGTCACTCTTCTCAATGCTGTAGATCATGGTGTCGTTATGAGGATCTGGCAGGCCGGCCTTCTTGATCTGGGCAGGCACTGGGTTGATGGTCTCAATGTTGGTGTACTCCTTGCCATCACCGCCAACGCTCTTTGTGACGTTCAGCATTGCCCAGACGCCCAAAAGCTTCTCAAGGTTAAATCCTCTGCGCTCATCTGCAGTGAATGCCGATCCACGCCATGACTCAAGATCCTGAGACAGTGTGGCCTTCTCACCGAGGGACAGGGTGTAGCGCTTTGAGATAGACAGTGGCTCACCCTTGTCAGTCAAGAGAGGATTGCCCTGCGCGTCTTCTGAGTGGATCTCAAATTGCACCAAGACCTTACGCAGGAACTTGTCTGTACCTTTGTAGGTGGACTTCTGTGTGCCCAGATCGACGATGCGGAAGCAACGGGCAAGGTGCATACCTGTTGGAACCGGGGTGAATGAAGAGTTATTGGACTCTGCTTTCGCTATTAAAGACATGATTTTCCTTTCGCTTCAGGGCGGGTAGACCACATTCAGATCGAAGAATCGCCCAGTCTTCTTCGGTGGCAAAACCTTTGTATGCGTTGTCAAACGCTTGTTCAAGTATGTGCTGGCGCTCAAGCATCATCTGCTGGTATTCGGCATCAGTCACTGTTCTTCTCCCGCAGCTTGGCTTCGATGTGCTCTACCGACCATCCAGTAGCCTCTTCTCTTTCCTCATTTGTCAGCCCCTGCCATTCGCGCTGTGGTGGGGCGGTATAGAGTGGTTGGTCTGTGGGGTATAACTTTTCCGGTACAACTTGCCATCCGTAACCCGTAAAACTATGCAACCACGCCACCGGCTCCGGTTCAGGCTGCGCGAGTCGGGCGCGGAGTAGTTCAACGGCATAATCCTTCACCGTCCAGCCGCCACCATTCAACGCATCCAGCAACTGCTCCACTTCCTCGCGGGTTAGTGTGATCACAGTTCCTCCCCATTCTGTTCTGCTGCTTTGTTCATGTCGTGTAAAGTGCGTCTGGCTGTTTCATACCCATGCAAGGCATCAGCAATATCCCTATCGGAATAAACCGCAGTCGGTATGTCAGAGATGCCTTTGCCTTCTTGGTACAGGCGCTGGCCTATTTCATAAGGTGTCTCCTGCGCGAGTCGGGCGCTAAGGGCGTTAGCCGCATTACTTATTTCGCGGAATATGCCAGCGTCTTGCGGATATTCCCCATGCAGCATTGCTAAATCCAGCGCAACCACCGCCTGTCGCATTAGTTCTCGGTCAGTCATGGCATTAACTTCCAAGGATTAGGGCTTGCAAGGTACTTCTTCATGTCGATTTCTTGTTCAGGCTGCGCGAGTCGGTCGCGGAGCAAATCAACTGCTGTTTGCCAACAGTCCCAAGCGTTATGGTCAAAAACCTTGTCCAACGCATCCAGCACTTGCTGCGCTTCCTCGCGTGTTAGTGTGATGGTCATTACGGCCTCACAGATCTGGATCAATCCAAAACCCTGCGCCAAAGATCAGCGGGATTGGATCGTAGTCATCACCCTCGGCATCTTGAATCTCTTTTTGCAAGTTCATACATTTCTCATGCAAATCCATCACTAAGGCGTAGACTTTTTGGCCTTCTTCTTGATATTGGTTGTGCAGTTTCTTTAATTCGTTGATTTCTTTTGGTGTCATTGTTGTTCTCCTGTAGCTTTGGCGATAATTGAGCGTATGTATTCATGCGTTTGCAGACCAAGCCCACCCCGTATGTATAACATCATCAATGCCCCCAATAATTCAGGTGCGGCAGCAATTAAAAGCGCGTCGGCTTTTTTTGGCTCAGTGTCAAATCCAGCTACAAGCGTGCCATTTGCAGAATTGATCTCTCCTACATACCCTTCTTCCCACCAATACCGCCATGGCCCGGGCGTGAATTCACTCATTGTCGCCACCTTTTTCTTTGTGAGTGTTTATCTGCGTTGCGCCCCGACTGCCAGCAGGCCAGATGTATTGATTCTGGTTGATCGTCATGTCGTAACCAAACCGTAGCGCGTTGACTAGCTGTGGTGTCATCGCTGTAAACTGTTTAGGGTTCGGCTCGTCTGGGCAAATAGTGATTGTGTAAGGTAACTTAGCCATTGTTTTCTCCTGTAGCTTTGATTAGTGCGGCTTTACATCTTTCGATATAGGGCTGGTCATCACTCAACGCCGCTTTTACAGCCTCCACCAACTCAGCATTCACCTCATGCAGGCGGCGTAGTTCTGGTGCGTATGTTGGCTCTATCCTCATAATCCGAGATAGTCGTTCATCATGTTCAGCCAGCCGCAGGGCTTCGGGTTGTTTGTCAGTCATGGCATGAACTCCCATAGCTTTATAAATACGCCAATGTTTGCAAGAACAAAGCCAATCATCACCATAAGCAATCCAACCCAGTCGGCAAGATTGTATGTTTCGGTGCTTTCATAAGGTGAGCCATAGGTTCTGACCAATAGCCAACCAGTAATAAACATGGAAAATCCGATAGCAGTCATGGCGCATCTCTTGTTAATTGCGGCGCAGTAAACGCTTTGCCAAACGTAATCTCTATGGCATCCAGCATCGTGTAAGAGCCAAGAATGTAATCCTCTGTCTTGCCGTGGCAGTGCGCCCGAAACAGCTTGCCGTCATAGTCTGGCAGGTACATGGAATCTATCTTATCCACCAGCTTGTTGCATACCGCGCAGGTAGGCAGGGCAAACGTCAAGTTATACAAAGCAATCTCGTTCACATTGCCCCCTCAACATAGTTCCACTGCAAGCCCATCATTGCACCCATCATCTCAAGGCGCGTGGTTTTCTTAGTAGACGCAGAAAACCCGTGCAGTTCGTGATCGTCTGTAATGCCTACCGCTACAAACGCTTTGATACTGCCGTTGGCTATGGCTTCGCGCAGATCATCAACAACCTGCAACGCTTCTTCAGTGTCTACCTGCTTTGGAAATTCAACGATCTTCATGATTGCCCCTTGCGCGGATAGCTGCTGCGATCTTATTGCCGCACTCAGTATGTCTAGGCACAACAGCTTCGGCAGTTTGGACGCATTGTTCTATTTCATCTGCGCGGATAAGCTTCACAAACTCCACCATGTCTGGATGTAAATCTTCAAACCCTTCCAGCACCTTAGCCTGATGCGCAATCTCAACGTCTCTGTTCATAACTTATGCCCCCTCATCTGTCTGCACTGCTCCCTGTGCTTGCTGTCAAAGTCAGGGCTGATCTCTGCCACCCCACAAGGTAGCTTTGGCTCTTCCAACATGACCCTGCTGCCGTAGTACAGAGTGAACATGGCTATGGCTATGTAAAAGGCAACGGCTATGATTTCAGGCGGCTTCATTCTTCATCTCCCATCATTAGGTAGATGCCCAGTGATATGGCAATGACCATCAAGCCAAGGCCAGCGCCCACAAGTAGAATGCCGAAGGTCATCATTTTGCAAAGATGGCAAGCGCCAAGATGCTGATGACAACCGTGCTGACGTAGGTGACGTTCTTTAGCCAGAACTTCCGCAGGAATTCCGGGTCGTTGATCAAGGCAACCTGCACTCTTTCCATATCGGGGCAATATTCCATGGGCTCACGCTCTTCATAGAACTGACCAATCAGAACGCCAGTTGAGGTGCGGTAAGGGGTAATTTTCTTTTTTGACTCTTCCATTTGTCTAACCTCCAGTTAAGTATTCACACAATACAACATTTAATTGGGCATTACAAGTTCTTGCGCAATTATTTTTATCGTGGTTTAATTGGGGCTTCAAAAGGATACATCATGAACTTACAAGAATACTTTGCTTCTCAACCCCGAGGTGCCAAGACGGCTATGGCTTATGCGTTGAACATCAGCAAGACTTGGCTGTCTTTGATCGTGTCTGGCAAGGAGCTCCCGAGCCCTGCGCTGGCGGTCGCCATTAGTGCTTATACCAAAAACAAGGTCAGCAGAAAAACCTTGCGTGCCGACATTTTCGGCTAGTATGATTATCGGGAACAGCTAGGGTAGCTCCTGAAAAGCCGATTCATCTCCGGCCTGCTGCGTCCCACCTATTAAATTGATGACAACCTTTGATGAGGGTTAACATGCATTATTACCAACACCATATCGGTGATTTCCAGCGCGACACCGCGTCGCTTTCTGATTCAGATACGCTTTCCTACCTTCGGCTGCTTTGGATGTATTACGACACTGAAGAGCCATTAGCTAACGACCCAAAGAAGCTTGCCTTCCGTATTGGATCCAATTCAGATGCGGTTCAGATGCTTTTGGAGGCGTTTTTTACCCTTGACGGTGATGTCTGGGTTCAGAAGAGATGTGATGCTGAAATCAAGGCTTACCGTGCGAAATCAGATCGAGCTCGGAGTGCAAATGAAATCCGTTGGCAATCCAAACGGGATCTGAAATCAGATCCAAATCAGATCGCAACCAATAACCAAGAACCAATAACCAAAGTAGAGGCAAAGCCTAAGCAGTCTCGTGGAACTCGACTGCCTGCTGACTGGGTTGCTTCGGAAGACCAGATTGCATTTTGCAAAACAGATCGGCCTGACCTAAACCCGGCTGCTGTTGCTGACCGCTTCAGAGACTTCTGGATTGCGCAGCCCGGCACGAAGGGCGTAAAGCTTAACTGGGACGCAACGTGGCGGAACTGGGTGCGTAACGAAAAGGCTGGTGGTGGAACCAAAGCTGCCTCCAAACCGACAGCCGTGCCCGAATGGGCTCCAAAACGGGCTACAGGCGCATGAGAGGCCATCAAGCACTCCTGATTATGCGGCGCGAGAAAAAGCGCCCACAGGGCGTCTGGATCAGCCACAGACCCTCTCCTGACTGCATGACTTGGCATCTGGCGGCAGATACCCTGCCTTACCCGGAGATCGAGATCCTGCCGACGGAGAACCCGGAGGTACTGGATCTGCGGTTTGTGGTGGGTTTGACGGTGCACGTATCGGGTTGTGATGATTACAAAGTTGCAAAGAAGCTGCACGACGCGCTTAAGCAGGCGGCAGCAAGAAGGGTGATCACCGTTGTGGGTGATCATGTGATTATTGATAGCGAAACTGGCGAATGGAATGACTATGTACCTGAGTGATGACGATATTGATTTTGACGCCTACCTGTCGATGACAGACCATGAGGCGAAGGTTAAGGAAGCCCGAGTCTGGGTGGACGAGCTTGAGGAGGAGTTGGTCAATCCTCCGGTGGATCGATCTGTTCTGTTGCCGTGGGGCACGACGATTGACAGCTTTGCCTTCCGTCCCGGCGAGGTCACAGTCTGGGCTGGCAGCAATGGCTCCGGCAAGTCTCTGATGACCGGGCAGGTTGCCTTGGGGCTCATGAAGCAGAACCAGAAGATCTGCATAGCCAGCTTTGAGATGAAGCCGAAGATCACCCTGAAGCGGATGATCAGACAGTTTGCCGGGAAGTCTCTGGAATCCAACAACTATGTCCAAACGCCTGATGCCCAGAAGCGGGATGCCTACGGTCGGTTCAAGATCTTCGTGGACAAGAAGCTGTACCTGTACGACCAGCAGGGCACGGTCAACGCTCAGATGATCGAGGCGGTCTGCCACCACTGCGCGACTAAGCTGGGTGTGCAACATGTGTTCATCGACAGCCTGATGAAGTGCGTGCCGGGTGAAGACTCGTATAACGATCAGAAGAACTTTGTGGACAAGCTGACGGCCATTGCTCGGGATCAGGACATCCACATCCATCTGGTGCACCACATCAGAAAGCTTGCCAGCGAAGAGGTGAGGCCAAGCAAGTCAGATCTGCGGGGATCGTCATCGATCACGGATCAGGTGGACAATGTTTTGATCCTGTGGCGCAATAAGAAAAAGCAGCACAGCATGGAGCGTGGTGAGGATGTAGATCCAATGACGCCTGATGCGTACCTGATGTGCGAGAAGCAGCGTAATGGTGAGCGTGAGCCGTGGTTTGAATTTTACTTTCATAACGACAGCCAGCAGTTCATCGACAAGTTTAACGGACTACCATTGGCTTTTGATCAGAAGGGTGATTTTTGAAAAATGTACCAACAGAAATATGGCGTTCTCTCGTCAGCGAAGTTATCAGAATGCGGATTAAAGACAGAAACAAAGCTCATGACTTTTTGCGAATGTGGGAAAAAAATCATGATGATTCAGCGCTCAGGGATGCTGTCAAAGATCAGTGGGCGAAGGGCAACCGGGGTGAGAAAGGGGACTGGAAATAATGGAATGGGCAATAGCTTGGTTTCTGGTGATATACCAAAATAACTTCATCACATATTCACCGCCTTTTGCAACAAAGAAAGATTGTGAGTTAATGTATGACGTTGCAAAACAATTAAATCAAAATTTGCGTGCAACCTGTGCGCAGGTTGACATAGCGAGGGTGACAAATGAGCGAGTTAAGTAATTTTCAAAAGCAGTTCTTGGCAAGTAGTGGCACGGTACAGGTCTTCACACAAAAAGAATTTGATGAGGCTCTAGTGCTGGCAAAGGCTGAGATCATGACGGTGGCGATTGAGACAACGAAGACTGCCATCCTGATTGAGCGCGAAGCCTGTGCTGAGTTGGTTAAGGAAGCTGGGCATGCCGAGCTTGCTGAGAAGATCCTCAATCGGATACCCACGCAACGGCAATGACCATTTGGATTGGAATTGATCCCGGCCTAAGGACTGGGGCGATTGGGGCGGTAGACCACCATGGCGGATTTGTTGGTGCGTACGATATACCTGCAATCAATGACAAGATTGATTCCAAGGCGCTGAAGCAATTGATTCTTGACTTGACCGTACCGGGAGATGATTATGCGATCTGTATTGAGCAGGTGGGCGTCATGCCCAAACAAGGGCTTGTTAGCAGTGGGCGTTTTATGCGTGCCTTTGGTTCTATTGGCGCTGTTGCTGAACTCTCTGCTGATCGGGTGTTTTACGTTATACCTCAAGTATGGAAAAAAGCCATGAGCCTGAACTCAGAGAAAGAACGATCACTTGCTGCAGCACGGATTGCTTTCCCGCAGGCGAAGCTTTTACTGAAAAAGGATCATGGCAAGGCTGAAGCTTTATTGATAGCGGAATATGCGAGGAGGACTTTCTCATGAGTATGTTTGACACAGAAGAACAGATGCGGTGTGCGTTTGCTGCGTTTGCTTTGCAAGGATTGATGGCTGCAGTAGACCCAGAGATACTGGAAAGCGAACACAACCGTAGGTTCATTGCTGAGGCTGCATTCGATATGGCCGACATGATGATGGGAGTCAGAGGTGCAAGCACTAGACACTGAGATCTATCAGGCATTTATGCGCGGCGAGTCCATCGGCGCAATTGCAAAGAAAAACAAAATGGACAAAGGGCAGGTGAGGAGGATAGTCAATCGTGTCGTTGAAGAACGTAGCATCGGAACCGAGGTTGTGCACCAATTGCAGGGTAAGGAAGCCGACAAAGAACGGCGGGTACAAGGTGATTGAGAACGGCATGCGTCAACGCTGGGTGTGTGGCGACTGCCGATTAAAGATGGAATTGAAGGGGGAATTCAATGGAACGTGATATTGATCCGCACCGGGCGGTCGATTACATCCGGGACAATGGGAAGTTTTATGCCAAGGCCAAGGCTGACCGTATCTACATGGAAGAGTACCGCAAGAGCTTGAAAGCAATTCTGATGAAGCGGTCGATGGAGACTGCTGTCAATGCGCAGGAGCGTGAGGCGTACAGTCACCCGGAGTATGTCCAGCTACTGGAGGGGCTCAGGGAGGCCGTAGAGGCCGAAGAGAAGCTCCGTTGGGACATGGTGGCAGCACAGGCTAGGGTCGAGGTCTGGCGCTCACAGGAAGCCACTAATCGGGTTGAGGGCAAGGTGACGTTATGACCGATGATCTCGGGACGGTGAGGCAAGCAACGATTGCTGATCTTCCGTATGTAATTTCTTTGTCCAAAAAAGAAAATCACAGTCTTGGGTTTATCCCAAAAATGGCATATGAGGCTGCTATCACAGGAATAAAAACAGGAGATAGGTGGAGCAATGTGTGCAATGACAAGTTGTTTGTCATTGAGTGCAACAACGATTTAGTTGGGTTTTGCATGGCAAGCTTTGGAATCCCAAATGCAATAAGTAAGAAAGGGAAGATTGCCCAGATCTGCTTGCAGACCGACGCAAGAAAACTTTTGCGGGGTCGAAAGCTTTTGGATGAGGTGGTTGAGTATGGCAAGACACAGGGGACGCTTGCATTCAGTGCTGGTTGCGCCAATGACCTTGAGTCAAATCTATTCTGGCAAGCAATGGGATGGGTTAACATTGCTGCGCGGTTTGGTATAAGCCACAAGAACACATGGAAGCAAACCAGCAAAAGAGTAATCAATATTTACAGATACGACCCATCAGATTTTTTACTGGTATTTAGCCAAGATGAACAACAAGCTGAACGCAGCGGAGCGTAAACATCTGGCAAGGGTCAAGAGCTTGCCCTGCTCCGTCTGCAACGCCCCACCCCCAAGTAGCGCCCACCATATCAACCAAGGCCAGCAGTACACCACCGTAGCGCTCTGCTATGACTGCCATCAGGGCTCGATGATGGGCTGGCATGGGAACAAGCGGGCGTGGGCTATCCGCAAGATGGACGAGCTCGACGCCCTGAACGTCACCATCCAGCGCCTGCTGACCGATGGGTTGCCACTTGAGCAAGAAGAAAAAATATTTTAATAAAGCAGTTGACAAGTCGTTTAAGTCAGGATTAAACTCTGTTCACGGTCGATCAAGACCGGATGCGAACTAGGAGAACTGACCATGAAAAACGATCTCAACAACATCGACACTCTCGGCACACTACTGGCTCAAATCGCTGAGCTCGAAAAGCAAGCCGCCGCCATCAAGGATGGCCTCAAGGATGCAGCCACCGCGCCAAACGGCTCCAAGGTTTTCGAGGGTGACCTGTTCAAAGCTACCGTAGTCGAAGCTAACCGCTCCACGGTTGACTGGAAGCAGTTGTCTGCCGATCTGGGTATCACTGCCGAGCAGCTTGCTCAGTACACCAAGACTTCCGCTGTCTTCACCGTCAAAGTCACTTCACGTTAATCAGGGGGGATACCATGAAATACAGAGACCATCACAGCAGCAAGCTGATCGAAACCCACTGGTGCGCAAGCGTGAGCCATCACCATTATTACTTTGAGACATACGCGGAAGTGGTGGCGTTTTTTGACTCTCCGCTGTACGACCTGCGTATGCAGATTTCATCCCCGTCTAACTAATCAAAAGAGGAAACTATGGGCTGGCTTATTGGTATCGGTTGTTTTGCTGCGTGGTTGACGCACATCTTCACCTGCTTTGCAGAGGGGCTCTGGGGCTTCCTAATTGCCGGGGCTATCATGTTCCCCATCGGGATCCTGCATGGCTTTTACCTGTGGTTCCACTAATGGACGTTGATGACATCGTCTGGGTCTGCTGCATCTTAATGGCGTGTTTTGTTGCCGTCTTAGTAGCAGCAGGAATTATTTAAATTATTTTGCTTTGGGGTGTTGACACTTATGATTGTTTAACCTAAACTTGCATCACGGTCACTTGAGACCGGATGCGAACAGGAGCGAAATCATGAAAGTTTTCAAATTTGACCCAGCAACAGGCAAGCGTGGCGAACAGATCTCAGAGGTGTCGCGCTTCTCGGCTTACTCAAACATGGCTGGCGCTTCCTGCGTCTTGCCAAAAAGCGCCAAAGACACAACGTGGACGGTCGCCACAAAGGTCGAAGACCGCCAAGGCAAGGAAGTTAAGTTTGACGAGCCAGTCTGCTTCTGCATGGGTCAAATGACCTGCGGTACAGACACAAGCTGGGAATGGATTGCTTACCTTCCAAAATAATTTGCAAAAGGGGGTTGACAGCCCCTAATCGTTTAACCTAAGATTACACCACTGACACGTTAGTCAGGATGCGAAAAGGAGAACTGACCATGTTGCACTTTCAAGTAAACGCCAATAAAGAAGTTGTACAAGTCGCCGCTGACTACCCACAGGGTGAGAAGCAGTTTGTATCGACCAGCGCAGATGGCTCCGGCTGGATGAGCCGCCGCGACATCAACTCGATGGATGACGCAGGCAAGCTGGCTCAGTCGGCCACAGAGCTCACAGGCAAGCTGTACCTGCCCGTTGATGCTGGCGGCAATGTCTGGCCTCGCTTTGACGTTATCGAGGCTCCTGCGGTCGGTGACGAGGTTTCCTACGCATTCAATGGTGACTACTATCCTTGCGGCACCATCAAGTCCATCAGCGCCAGCTTCCGCCTGATCACCACCACTGAAGGCCAGAAGTTCTACCGCCGCCGTGAGTCAGCCTGCTGGAAGTACAACGGCGTCTGGTCGATGGTTGACGGCCACCGCGAAGAACTGAACCCAAGCTTCTAATAATTTCAAAAGGGGGGTTGACAGCCCCCCGATGTTTAACTTAGGATTACATCACTGACACAGCAGTCAGGATAGCGAACGGGGAGATTCAGATGGTTACAGAGCGAAAAATAGTCAAGTCAGTAATAGTAAACGGCGTATGCAAGTACAGCATCGTGCGCGAAAAATATTACGGCTTCCGTTGCAATTCACTGTCCACCGCATGGGAAGTAGTTGAGCACTGCGGCGCTTACGGTGACCCATCGGCTGAAAAAGTAATCTCCCGCAATTACCGTTTGGCTCATGCAAAAGCCAAGATCCAGAGCCTTGCAGCAATTTAAACTTTAACCCGGAGAACTGACCATGGATAACACGACAAAAGACACAAAGCCAGAATGGGCAGCAGAAGTTGATTGGGAGTTTGAGCGCCGCGAAGAGGCACGCTTGGACGCTATGTGGGACGCCCGTTTCGAGAAAGAGGAGGATTGATCATGACACGCCAATACGAAGCTTGGGAGTCTGACGGCGCTTTCCTGTTCAAGCAGTTTGCCTACGTTGCCTACGAGAAAGGCTGCAGTGGTGATGATCCTTGTGCGCATGGTGCGACACCTGAAGAGGCCATCGAGAACCTGCGTGAGATGTTGGAGGACTAAATGCTTGCCTATTGCGACTACATTGCAGCCCTTATACGGGGCAATCTGAAGGCCAATGACGTAGACAAGCTACTGTCCAGCGTTTCAGCCCCACAGCTTCATCTGGCGGCTTCTGGAGCCTTCCTGAGCACTAAGAAGACCCTCAATGTTGAGGATCGGTACGGCAAGAAGTATAAGGTTACAGTTGAGGAAGTTTAAGTTACATTAATCACGGGGAAAGCGGATGCCGCCGTGCGACTCGCCGCCTGAAAAGGTCGCCGGTATTGCAGACGGACGCAGCGAGTACCCAACAACCTGAAGGAGGACGTATGAAATACCTGATCGCACTTTGGCTGGCAGCTACGGCCACAATGAGCTACGCAGCCTGCACCTACAACACCTACTGCAGCGGCGGGCAGTGTGTTTACTGTACTACCTGTTGTTACGGCGGTAACTGCAATACCACCTGTAACTGACATACAATGTCAATGGAGGGGCTGTAGTGCTGGCTTCGGGGACTTTGGTCAGTTCACCCCGGCGCTACAGTCTGCTCCACCAAGACGCATGACCATTGCTGGACGCGAAAGCGCAAAGCGGACTAACCCAGAACCGGGAAGCCATAGGATTCTAGATTGCTATGGTAGGACGATGGGGAAAGAGTAGTGGTCAGCCGTGTTGGTGAATGCGTAGGCTGATACGCTCGTGTGCTGGACAAAGTGACCAGTTCGATAGACATAACATTAGGTGTTTGGAATAGCGGGTACTGCGTGATTTTTGCGTAGGCAATAGGCTCCCAATGCAAACGTCAGGACACCATGCCGGAGATCAGCACCGGCCACCAACAACCTAACTACAGAGAAAAAAATAATGGAAAACAAAGACATCCGCATCACGTTGCAATACAATCTTGATGAGATCAATCACCTGTTGACGCTGCTAGGCGCTTTGCCTTTTAGCCAGTCATCTGCGCTGATTAACAACATTCAAATGCAAGCTATGCCGCAACTACCTAAAGTTGCCGAAGAGAATCAGGATCAGGCACAGCAGCAGTAAACAATTGCTTGAGGGAATGAGATGGACAAGGATCTGGAAACCCGCTTTGCTGTACATGAGGCTATTTGCAATGAGAGATCCGCAAAGATCTCAGAACAGCTTGAAAAGGGTGCAAACCGCATGCAGAAGATCGAGTATCTGCTGTACGGCGTAATGATCATGGTCTTACTTGGCCCCGGAGCCGCCGCAGAGTTCCTAAAGAAGTTCTTCAGTTAACGCAAAGCAACGCATCAATCGAATACCTTGAGGAGGGAAAGATGGCAGATCAGTTGACCGAGTTGGATCTCGTAAAAGCCAAGGTGGCGCTAAATCAGGTGGCTGATAGTGTGTTCACCCTTGCAGAGCAGGTAGATCGTTTACTCCACGCGCTGGAGATGATCGTCGAGGTGCCCAACAATACTGCAAGCCACAGCCGCGCAGTCAGTGAGATGGTAAAGATCGCCACAGAGGCGCTCAACTACGCCGATGACGTTGCGCATTAATCAACCTGACATTACACTCTCAGCATCCGCAATCATTCAACAGGACTGAGATATGTCTGATCCCACCACAGTTGCCGACGAGCAAGCAAAGCCCCGAAAGAAGATGGGGCGACCATCAAAGTACAGCGAAGAGATAGCAGCAGAGATCCTTACTCGCATAGCTGAGGGAGAGTCACTAAGGAGAATTACCATGGAGCCGGGTATGCCCAGCCATGCGTCTGTGTATCTGTGGTTGCTGCAGAAGCCTGACTTCTCAGACAAATATGCGCGCGCGCGTGACGAGCAGGCTGAGACGCTGGCTGACGAGATCATTGCTATTGCTGACGAGCCGCCCGCTGAGGTGACTGATGACAAGGGCGTGAGCCGCACGGACAGTGGCTGGGTGACATGGCAGAAGAACCGCATGGACGCCCGCAAGTGGGTGGCTGCAAAGCTCAAGCCCAAGAAGTATGGTGAGCGTCAGGTGCTGGCCGGGGACGCAGAGAACCCGCTGGAGGTAAAGGTGGAGTCCACGATCTTTGACACCTTGCTGCATAACCTTGAGCTGACTAAGCAGGCCAAGTCCAAATGACCCGAGACGATGTGATCCGCATGGCGCGGGAGGCTGGATACGGATGGTCAATGGCGGATATGCATTTCCCCGCCCTTGAACGCTTCGCCGCCCTAGTCGCAGCAGCAGAGCGCGAGGAATGCGCGAAGCTAGTCGATGAGGAAATGGCTGATTATCGATACGGAACGCCGCCAAACATTGCGCTAAACAATGCAGCCGCCGCTATCCGCGCAAGGGGGAGCAATGGCTGACTTCTTGCTTGGCTTTATCTGTGGCTTTGCCGTATGGGCTGCAATCATCCGGCTGTCTTTAGCCTATGGATTCATCCGCTATCGGGGGCAGAAGGATGATTGAGCTGGCTGCTGAGCGTGAGCGCATTGCCCTGCTGGTTGAACAGATGGGCATGTGGGGATACGGCACGCTGGCGATTGCTGCTGCTATACGCTCCGGTACCAAGGCGTCTGAGCTCGATGACATTACCTCCCCGGCTGACAGGCGCAAGCTTACCAACCGTCCGTGGAGCGCTCCCTAATGGGTGACATTGCTGAGCTCCTGAGGGATCCTGAGCTCCGCCAGCAATACGTCAAGCTGCCCGCTACCTACCGCGCTGCTTTCGAGTGGCGCTCCCTCTGGCTCACAAAGGCTCACGCCCATCAAGTCCGCCCGCCGGGTGACTGGTGGGACATCTGGCTGATGCTGGCTGGCCGGGGCGCAGGCAAGACCAGAACCGCCGCTGAAGAGCTTGGCTGGTGGGCATGGGATAACCCCGGCACCCGCTGGGTGGTGGCCGCGCCGACCTCGTCTGACGTTCGCTCAACCTGCTTTGAGGGCGACTCTGGCCTGCTCTCAGTTATCCCCAGTGCGCTGATCAAGGACTACAACAAGGCGCTGCATGAGCTCATGCTGGTAAATGGGAGTCTGATCAAGGGCATCCCGGCATCCGAGCCCGAGCGCTTCCGAGGCCCGCAGTTCCATGGCGGCTGGTGTGACGAGCTGGCCGCATGGGAGTACCTGCAAGAGTCGTGGGACATGATGCAGTTCGGTCTGCGTCTGGGTAAGAAGGTCAGGCTGATCTGCACCACGACCCCGAGGCCGAAGGATCTGATCGTGGAGCTGGTAGGCCGTGAGGGCGACGATGTGGTGATCACCCGCGCCTCGACGTATGCCAACATCGATAACCTCGCCGACAACTTCCGTAAGCAGATCCTGCAGTACGAGGGCACCAGCCTTGGCCGGCAGGAGATCGAGGCCGAGCTGATCGACCCCGAAGAGTCTGGCATGGTCAAGCGGGAGATGTTCCGCCTGTGGCCTCCGAACAAGCCCTTCCCTAAGTTTGAGTTCATCCTACAAAGCTATGACTGCGCGTATACCGAGAAGACCGTCAATGACCCAACTGCTGCAACTACGTGGGGCGTATTTAAGCCCGAGGATGGGCCGATGGCTGTCATGCTCATCGATGCGTGGCAGGATCGGCTTCAGTACCCGGATCTCCGCCCGAAGGTTATTGAGGAATACAAGGTCTCATACGGCGCTGATCCCGAGGAAGAGAGCAGAGGAAACTTCACCGGCGGCAAGAAGGTGGATCTTGTTCTTATTGAGGACAAGGCGGCTGGCATATCCCTGATCCAAGACTTGCAGCGGGCTCACCTGCCAGTGCGTGCATATAACCCCGGCAGGGCTGACAAGATCCAGCGGCTGTCCATCGTGGCGAACATCATTGCGCACCGCCGTGTGTATATCCCTGAGAGCTCAGTCAAGAAAGGTTATGTGAGGGACTGGGCTGAAGGCTTTGTGAGTCAGATCTGCTCTTTCCCCGAATCAACACACGATGACTATGTGGACAGTTGCACACAGGCTCTGCGATACTTACGCGATGCGGGCTGGCTTGACATTGACCCGAAGCCTGTGGACGACGATGACGACTACGTCGAGACGAGCCGGAAGCGCTCTAACCCTTACGCGACCTGATCATGCCTAGCCCAAAAGACATTAAGAACGTACTCAAGACAACCCAAGGCACGAAGGCCGGTAAGGCCATGGATCTGGAGGAGCTTCTGGGTACGCTCCCGAAGGGCACGAAGGCGCAGCAGCTTGAGGCTGAGCTGATGTTCAAGCGTCTAGAAGAGGAGAGAGCTGCGCTGACCCCGAAGGCCAAGCCTGCCACCACGACCGGCAACACGGCAATAGATGACGCCAAGAAAACACTGGCAAAGAAGAAGCCTGTGCTCCAGAAGTTCGACCCGAAGGCTGAGTTGCAGCGACAGGCGTTGGAGGCTGAGCTGGAGGCGTCAGCCCCGAAAAAGATTGTCCTGTCTACCGCCAGCTCCCCAAACAAAAAGAAGCAGTTCATTGAGGATGTTTATAGCCAGTACGCTTCGCATCCGTTCATGCCTCAGCAGCGTGTCATCACCGAGGGTGAAGGTGATGCGCAGAAGTTCGCTCAGTTTGAGTTGAAGCCCGGTTTTGGTAAGGATGAGGTCGAGATTGATTGGATCTCTGCTTATCCGAATCGCTCCGGCATGGGGACAAAGGCTATCCGCGAATTGCAGCAGCGTGCGCAGGACGCCGGCATCAACCTGACTGTTTATCCATGGGACAAGGGTAACGTAAGCCAGCGGGCTCTGACGGCCTTCTATAAGAAGCTGGGCTTTCAGAATCTCCCGGGCAAATCCAAGACGATGGTGTGGCGTCCAGAGGCGGCTGAGAGCGTAGAGGCCGCAGCCCCGGCAGTCATCATCCCTAGCAAGATCTCAAACGTCGAGAAGGCCGTGCGTGAAAGCCGGGGCGAGTTTGGCGGCAAGCGTGTCCAGCGGGCTGCGGACAAGATCAAGAACCTTGAGGATCAGTACACCGAGGAGGCGTTGCGTCGGGCGTTTGCTGGCGACAATACAAACCTATTGATGATTGGCAACCCGGCTGAGTTCAAGAACTTTGCCGCTGAGCTAACCGCCCCTTACCGTCCGGGCATCGAGAAGTATTTGTGGGAGATGTCTAACAAGAACACCCGGCCATCCGAAATCCCGTTAGAAGCCCGGCGACAAGGCAACGTGGTCTGGGAGGGCGGCGCTACTGATGTGCCATTCCTTGAGTTGAACCAAAAAGAAGGCAAGCTCCCGTTTGTGTCTGGTCATGAGGGCAGGCACCGCAATCTGGCAATGGAAGAGCTTGGCTATCCATCGACCCTGTGGCGCATGATGCCTCGGGCTGCGCTGCGCGAAGACTTCCCCCGCCGTGACCCAGAGGAATATTTGAATGCCCTGATCGAGCACCTTGGAACGAGGGAGCCGTTGGTTATCCCAGAGGGTAAGGATTGGGCTGACGCCATCAACTTGCCCGAGCTATTTGCCGAGGGTGGTGGCGTGCACATGGCCGGTGGTGGCAAAGCGCTTAAGGTGCTGAAAGGTGCCGACAAGGCGGCAGACGCCACGCAGGACATCCAGTCGATTGTGAGTGCCGGCAAGCCACTGACAGCCGCTGAGCGCCAGCTTGTCGCTGAGATGGCCGCAAGGCAGGGTGAGGAGCTTGTCCGCTTGCGTTCCGCTGACCTCGGCTCCGTTGCTACGAAGGGCAAGTCCAAAGGCCCGAGCCCCAAGCCTGCCCGCGCCAAGCCAAAGACTAAAGCCGAGATCAGTGCAATTGCCGAGCGCGTAGCCCCGCAGATGACTGGTGAGTTTGTTCGCCCTGATCCGAAAAAGTCTACTAACCCTGCCGGTAAGAGCCGCAAGCAGTTCGATTTGGAGCAGGAGCTTGAGCACGACATGCAGCGCAGCCGTGAGGTGCCGGAAGCTGAGATCGTGGATCTTGAGCCGCACATGGGTAGTGTGATGCTGTCATTGCCGGGTGACATCTCAATATCCGACATGGACGTTTTTGGGGTCGGCGGCGAGGGATTGCGTATGCCATCCCGTCAGTACGGTGGCCCACGTTTTGGCCTAGCCCATCCTGAAGAGGCTGGTTGGGCGTCTGGCTTGGTGCCGGCGTCTGGATTCCAGCGTCGGGTGACTGGCGCATCTCAGCAATATGGTGACGTTCCTGTGCTGGCAAACTTTATGGCGATGGGGCCAGAGGGCTTGAACTACGCTCAGCATTACGCTGACGCCCTGCTGAAGTCAACACGGCCAGAGCAGATGACCCAGCGCAACATCGACCATTTCAACAAGATGATCCGTTCTGGGACGGCCAAGCACGACTTCCCTGACTTCCCCGGCATTGAGAACCCAGATGCGGCTTACTTGTATTTTGCTGAGAACCCAGAAGCCCGCAAGCACTACAACTCCGTGATGCAGCTTACTGACACGACTAAGGCGTTGGGCTTGCCCAGTGGCTTGAACGTGCGTCATGCAATCAGTACGCCTGAATTGCGGGACATGGAACGCGGCATGACGGGCTACTCATTGATGCAGATGGAACCCGGCGTCATGGGCTTGAAGCCCTCTGCCCACCCAACCTACTCGCACGACATTCCGGGACAGTTCCTTGGCCGCACTGATGTGTTGATGCCCTATGAGTTGACATTCCCTGACACGGTGGCCGGTATTCGCGCCAATCCAAAGCAGGCGGGTAGTGAGTTCGGCACCCTGCAATTCTCTGGTGGCAAGCAGATCATTGACCAGCAGTTGCTTGACGAGATCGGTGAGTACCGCCGCCGCATCAAAGAGCTAACCGGCAAGAAGGACGGTGGCGTTGTTCACATGGCAGGCGGTAACGAGCCGGGTGAGTCCATTGGCGAGATGTTCAAGCCTAAGCCTCTGACGATTCCCTCCCCGCTGACTGACATGGTTGATGCAGTCAGGCGGCAGTTCGGTAAAGAGAAGCGCTCGATGAGCAAGCCCGGAGCCGCGACAGACGTTCTGCTGCGTGGCCCCGTTGCGTTTGCTGCTGGCACGCCGATGGACTTGATTGGCATGGGTGGAGAGGCATTGGATTATCTGCAGACAAAGATCCCCGGCCTACGCAAGAATGCGTCCGTGATGGATCAGCAGAGATCTGTAGTGGACAAGCGCCAGCCAGAGATGGGTTATGCGCCCAAGGTGCAGGTGAGCCCACAGGGCATGATGCCTTACGGGACAGAGCACTTCCAAGAGAAGCTGAATCAATCTGGTTTGACTACGGGTGAAGAGCGCCCACTGTTTGAGTTAGGCTCAGCGATTGTAGCCCCCGGTGCCGCACAGAAGGCGCTGAAGTACGGTAAGGCGCTGGCACCTACTGCTGCCGACATGCTGGAGACACAACTCCTGCGGGCGACAGATCCGATGCGTATGAACATCGTCCCTGAAGGCGGCACTGTTGGAGGCAAGCTCAAAGCTCCGGCCAATGAAGTTGGCTTTTACAACCCTGCTGAGAAGGCGGCACTGAATGTTCAGCGTAAGAAGGGTCAGGGCTCTGCGTTTGTGTCCGACCTGAAGAAGACGCCGGGTGTGAACGACGAGCGCCTTGCTGAGCTTGGGCTGGGTGATCTTGCATCTCGTCCTAATGTGACGAGGGAAGAGGTGCTGGCCGCTGCTGAGCAGAACCGCATACCGTTGCGTGAGGTCGTTTCTCGTGAAAGAGATGCGGCGGCAATTAATAAGCTTGAGGAAGAATACGAAAGCTTAGCGCAGCAATTTGAAGCCGTATCCGGCCAAGGAAACCCAGAAGAAGTAATGAGAATTTCTGCTGCAGTCGATAAAAATTTGGCTGAGCAAAATCGCATAAAGTCTTTACCAGAAGCCAGATTTAGCCCAACCACCAGCCCTGATTACAGCTTGCCCGGTGGTCAGAACTACCGTGAGATTCGTGTTGCTTTGCCTGCTGTAGAAAAGCCTCAATACTTTATTGCGTACAAAGACGGCAGCACCATGGGCGCGGGGTTTGCCAGCAAGGCTGATGCAGAGGCTGAGCTTGCGGACTTGTTTGGCAGCAGGCCAGATCTTGAGATTCGGCAAGGTAGTGGTAGCCGATCAATGACGGCAAGAAATGAAGAAAACTTCTACAACTCAACTCACCACGGTGATGAGCCCAACGTCCTATTTCACTTGCGCGTAGCTGATCACGTTGACGCTGAGGGCAAGAAGGGTTTGCTGATTGATGAGTTGCAGTCTGACTGGCATCAGAAGGGTAGGGATAAAGGGTATGGCAATAAATTAAGATTTGGTTATTCAATTGTTGAGCAAGAACCGGGATTCTTTTCTTTACAAAAAGAAGGCATGAGTATGCCTATGGCTTATGGCACAAAAGATCATGTAATGGATAGGGCTAATTATTACAATGCTTTTGAAAAAGGTGTTCCAGACGCGCCATTCAAAGACAACTGGTATCAGCTTGGTATAAAGCGTGCAATCAAAGAGGCTGCAGACAGCGGCATGGAGCGTGTGTATCTGACTACAGGTGCGCGGCAGGCGGATCGTTACGACTTGAGCAAGCGCGTTAGCTACATTGATTACCGTAAGTCACCTGTTTACAACAAATATGAGTTGGGTATTGCTGATATACACGGTGACGCCATTGACCTTCCAAAGGCAATGTATACGGCAGAAGAATTGCCAGACATTGTTGGAAAAGAAGTGGCTGACAAGATTATCAAAGGCGAGGGCGAATCTGGTGGCGGCAGAAAGACCTTGCGCGGCCTTGACTTAAAAATTGGCGGCGAAGGCATGAAACAGTATTACGACAAGACTTACAAGAACTACCTTGATAAGTATGCCAAGCAGTTTGGCGGCAAAGTTGGTGAGACCAAGCTACGCATTGGGTTGCAGCAAGATAATTGGCCTTCATTTAGAGATTGGTTTGAATTACATTATCCAAATGGGGTAAATGGGCGTTTTGCAAACGATTTTTGGACTCAAGGCGGTTCAAATAAATATTTGCGTGAATTTAGGAACACATTAGAAGATGAACTTGAGCGCGTCTATTACATCGACATCACACCAAAGATGCGCGAGTCTGCTGCCAAAGGCCAATCGTACAAAGATGGCGGCGCAGTGAATATGGCCGAGGGCGGTCAACTGACATTCGCCAGAGCCAACCAACTCTTGCAGAAGCATGTCGCCAACATGGCTAATGGTGGCGCTGTACGCATGGCTGAGGGTGGTGCTGTGGACTACGAGTCCCGCTTCAATGAGATGCTGCAGAAGCATGTGCAGGGCATGGCAGAGGGCGGCGAAGTGAATACCTATGATTCAGACCCCGACGTAACTGACGGTGGTCAATTTGTGCAAGCGCCTGCCTTTGCTGATGGCGGCGCAGTGAAATCAATCTGGACAGTTAATTAAAGGAAAGAATCATGCCTGAGATGCCTATCGACCCTGAGTTCGGGCGCTTTATTGATGGCCTGCAGCAGACGCCTGATGGCGGCGCTATCGTTGAGCTTGAAGACGAGGAGCAGGAAATAGAAGAGATGCCTGATGGCTCGGCTGTTATCCGCTCCAAGTTCAAGACGCCGGAAGAGGATGAGGACTTCTACGAGAACCTCGCAGAGACCTTGAATCCTTTGGACATGGACTCAATCGCCATGCGCTATCTGGATCTGATTGAGAAGGACAAGGAAGACCGCAAAGGCCGCGACAAGCAGTATGAGGACGGCCTGCGCCGTACTGGTATGGGTAACGACGCTCCGGGTGGTGCCAGCTTCAATGGTGCCTCTAAGGTGGTGCACCCGATCATGGCAGAGTCGTGCATTGACTTTGCATCCCGTGCGATTAAAGAGCTGTTCCCGCCTGACGGCCCGACCCGTACCAAGATTCTGGGTGAGGTGACGCCTGAGAAGACTGAGGTGGCCGAGCGTAAGCGCGACTACATGAACTGGCAGCTTACTGAGCAGATCGAAGAGTACCGCGACGAGCAGGAGCAGATGCTGACGCAGCTTCCGTTGGGTGGCTCACAGTACATGAAGCTCTGGTATGACGAGAAGAAGCGCCGTCCGTGCGCTGAATTCGTGCCTATCGACAACGTCTACCTGCCATTTGCAGCCGGTAACTTCTACACCGCCCAGCGTGTGACTGAGGTGCATGAGATCACGGACTTTGAGTACAAGCAGCGGATCGCCCGTGGCCTGTACCGGGACGTTAGCTTCATCCGTTCGACCTTGGATCCTGAGCAGACTGGCCCTGAGAAGGCTAACGACAAGATCGAAGGAAAGTCAATGTCGGACAACGTGGACGGTTTGCGCCACATTTACCACGTTTACACATGGCTGGAGCTTGAGGATGACTCTCGCAGCGACGGTGAGATGGCTCCGTACATCATGATGATTGACGGCCAAGACCACGAGATGCTGGGCTTGTACCGTAACTGGGAAGATGGCGACGATACGATGACCAAACTCGACTGGCTGGTTGAGTTTAAGTTCATCCCATGGCGTGGAGCCTACGCTGTTGGCCTGCCACACCTGATTGGTGGCATGTCTGCGGCTCTGACAGGTGCTCTGCGGGCGCTTTTGGACACGGCGCACATCAATAACTCGGCCACGATGATGAAACTGAAGGGCGGAAAGATCTCCGGCCAGTCAGATCAGATCGATGTGACGCAGGTTATTGAGATTGAAGGCGCTCCCGGCGTGGATGATGTGCGAAAAATCGCCATGCCACTGCCATTTAACCCCCCATCGTCGGTGCTTATGGAGCTTCTGGGCTGGCTTACGACCCAAGCCAAGGGGGTAGTGACCACCGCAGAGGAAAAAATCGCTGATGTGAACGCTAATGCGCCTGTTGGCACCACTCAGGCGCTGATTGAGCAGGGTTCTGCCGTGTTTTCCTCGATCCACGCCCGTCTGCACGAGTCTCAGAAGCGGGTTTTGATGATTTTGGGGCGGATTAACCGCTGGTATCTGGACGATCAACAGAAAGGTGACGTTGTTGCCGACCTTGAGGTCGATAAATCGGACTTTATACGCAATTCCGACATCGTTCCGGTATCTGACCCCCATATTTTCAGCGAAACCCAGCGTATTGCGCAGATTCAGACGGTTGTGCAGTTCGCAGAGAAGCATCCTGACCTGTTTGACCGCCGTGCCGTGATCTCTCGGGCTCTAAAGCAGATGAAGGTGCCCAATGTGGCCGAGCTGATGCCGTCTGCCATCAAGCCGGGTGAGATGAACGCGATTGACGAGAACATGTCGATGGCACTGGGCAAGCCTGCCTTTGCGTATCCCGGTCAGGATCACCTAGCTCATATTATGAGCCACCTAAACTTTGCTTTGGATCCCACCATGGGCAGCAATCCTATCGTTGCCATGGCTTGCTTGCCGCAGGAGATGGAGCACGTTAAGCAGCACATGGTGCTCTGGTACAAGGATCAGATGACCCAGTACGCTGCTGGCGATACGGGCATCGACTTCAGTAAGTACGACGAGAAGGGCATGACCAAGGCGATTGACCAGACGGTTGCTGTTGCCTCTGAGCATGTGAAGATGGATACGCAGAAGGTCTTTGAGAAGGTGATGCCTGCCCTGCAGCAGTTGGGTCAGACAGTGGCTCAGATGGTGCAGCAGCAGAAGCAATCGGCTCAGATGTCTGATCCTGAGTCGCAGGCAGTGCTGCAGGCGTCGATGGCTGAGACCGAGCGTCGTGCGATGCGCGATAAGGCTGACATCGAGATGCAGACTCAGAAGCTACAGACACAGGTTGCCATCAATACTGAGAACAACCTGACGAAGGAAAGGATGAAAGCGGCTGAGATTACAGTCGAAGGCGTCCAGTTACAGAAGGAACAGCAGGAAACTGCCCTATCGCTGCAGGAAGCAGCACAACGCAACTTAGGAGTTTAATCATGGCCGTCACTTTGAAAGAAGAGCAGTCTGAGGCAGTGCGTCAGCAACACCGCAATGCGGCTGGTGCGTGGATCACTGGTCAAGAGTACAAAGAACAGGGCTCGGCTACACAGCCGCAGGCCAATTCCGATCACGGTAACTTTCAAGGGGGCTCAAAAGGCATAGACAAAAACAACGCATGAGACACGAAAGCGACTTCATTGGCGCTGTAAAAGCGCGTCAGCACGAGATTGCCGCATCGTTGGCAGCGGGTAACTGCGTCAACTTTGAGACATATCAACGGCTGGTCGGCGAACATCAGGGGCTGGAATATGCCCTTGCCATACTTAACAATCTATTAAGGGAAGAAGATGAACATGAATGAACCGGTAGCTTCTAGCGAAGCTGAATTAGCTTGGGCGTTCCCGAGCGTTAACCCCGGTGCTGAACCTCTTGGAGCAAGGATTTTGGTGCAACTGCGTCGTACCAAGAAGAAAGCAACCAGTGCCGGGATTATCTTGGTTGAAGAAACCAAAGAGACCGAGAAGTGGAACAACATGGTAGCCAAGGTGCTGATGATTGGCCCGCTGGCATTTAAGAAGCGCGACACGATGGAGCCGTGGCCTGAAGGCGCATGGGCTCAGGTAGGTGACTACATCCGTGTCCCGAAATGGGGTGGCGACCGCTGGGAAGTACCTGTCCCCGGCGACGAGGATTACGAAGATCCTGCGCTATTCATGATTCTTAACGACCATGAGCTCATTGCACGAGTCACTGGTGATCCGCTGGAAATGCGGGCTTTTATCTAAGGAGTAACAATGGCAACCGACGCAACTGATAAGCAGACGCCTGATCTGCTGATTAACGAGGGGCAAGACGGTTCTGCAACCGTAACCTTGCCTGATGGAATGGAAGGGG